>Ga0075635_101_pt1 | contig 151898 bp, 156 predicted proteins | sample RifGroA1_FD_68387 | JGI IMG/M metagenome (GOLD analysis project Ga0075635, IMG submission 68387) | Microgenomates (Curtissbacteria) bacterium GW2011_GWA1_41_11
ATAACCAAAGCAATCTGTACCTTGGGGTCTAGCATCGCATCTTTCTGCAATCCTTATGTCTAGAAAATTTTCAACAGCATCTGGGCTATTCTCAAAAATAGCCTGTAAAAAAGTACGAGCCACTATTAATTTTTCAACAGGGTCTTCTATATTTTGAACAAACAATACATATAAATCCTTTAAGCCTTCAACGCCCACATTCTCTTCCGTGATATTGCCTTCGAATAATGCACTAAGTCTGAGTTCAGCTTCTGGCTGTAACATCTTGGAACGGATTATATCAAATTGAGGCTAAATTGAGGGTGGTTCTGGTTAATTAGAATCTTAGATTTCAGAGCAAACTTCGACCTGTCATTGTTGACGGTTTGGGGATTTGGAGGGCTGCGAGAATTGTTGGAGCGATATCAGCAAGTAAGCCTTGCGGGAGTTGGCGGTTTTGGCCTCTCAACTCGTTGAATATAAACAGTGCGGGAACAGGACTTAAGTTATGTTCTGTATCTACCTCGCCTGTTCTCAAGTTTATCATTTCTTCCGCGTTGCCATGATCGGCGGTAATAATTAAGGCGCCACCGATGGATGTAATTGCTTTTGAAATGATGCCCAGCTGAAAGTCTATGGCTTGGACGCCTTTGATGGTGGCGTTAATATCGCCGCTGTGACCAACCATGTCCGCATTGGCATAGTTGATAACTATAAAGCTGTAGACTTTTTCATCTAGTTTCCCCAAAAAATTTTTAGTAATTTCGGCAGCGGACATTTCCGGCTTCTCTACATACGAAGCAACTTTAGGCGAGGCAACCAATATCCTGTCTTCACCCTGAAATGGCTTTTCAAGCCCTCCATTAAAAAAGTAAGTTACGTGAGCGTATTTTTCGGTTTCGGCAATATGCAATTGTCTGGCATTGCGCTCAGAAAATACTCGTGCCAAGGGCATAGTAACTTCTTCAGGCTCGAAGGCGACTTTGGTGACCGGAAGGGTTTTTTCGTAGCGGGTTAGGGAGACAAAAAACAAATTCTTCAGTTTGGGGCCTCGATCGAAGGTCTTAATTTTTTCTCCAGAATGGGTTTTTACGTTTTTTAAGTCTTTGTCTTCTAAAACAAATGCTTTTGTAAGCTGTCTGGCTCTATCCGGACGATAATTGAAAAAAATCAGGGCATCGTTTTCGTCCACTTTACCAATTGGCGTGCCGGAACCGTCAACTATTATTGTCGGAACTACAAATTCATCGGTAGTGTTTTGGGCATAGGATTTGTCCAAGACTGCCACAGGATCGGTATCTTTGTTCCCGCTTTTTCCAAGCAAGCACTGATAAGATTTTGTAGTCCTATCCCATCTGTTGTCACGATCCATTGCATAGTACCTGCCGGCAATTGTGGCGATTTGGCCAAGATCTGATTTGGATAGTCTTTCGCTGAGCTGGGCAATGTAGCTTTTTCCCGAAGTCGGAGGACTATCGCGACCGTCAGTAAACAGATGCAATTTTATTCTTGAGGATTTGACATCGTTTTTTTGCAGAAGCTGCAGCAGTGCATAAAGGTGCTCAACACTGCTGTGCACGGATCCAAGTCCAACGAGACCTACCAAGTGGATCTGAGAGCTGTGTTTGTTTATATGCTCAATACCTTCATGAAATGCAACATTATCAAAAAAAGTACCGTCGGCAATAGCATTGTTGACTCGAAGTAAATCCTGAAAAACAACCCTCCCCGCACCTAAATTTATGTGCCCGACTTCACTATTGCCCACCTGGCCTTCTGGTAGCCCAACCGCCTGACCTGATGCAACAAGCAAGGCATGGGGGTAGGAAAACCACATGTTGTTAAAATTGCCTGGACTTGCGCGCGTAATTGCGTTGCCGGGGCTGTCTTGCGCAATACCCCAACCATCCAATATGCAGAGTACTATTGGGCTTGGTTTTTGCGTAATCTGCAGCATTTATGAAAGTTCATGCTCGATTTCCAGAAGTCTATTGTATTTGGCTACTCTCTCACCTCTTGCCGGTGCGCCGAATTTAAGATAATCACCGCTGACGCCAACTGCAAAATCCGCAATAAAGTCGTCGTTAGTCTCACCCGACCTATGGGAGATTACAGTTTTGAGGTTACGTTTTTTAGCTTCCCTAACTACCTCCAGCGTTTCCGTAATTGTACCAACCTGATTAGGCTTAATAATGACGGCGTTGCAGGCTTTTTTGGCAACCGCCTTTTTTAACCGTTCTAAATTTGTGGTAATTAAATCGTCACCAACTACTAGTGTTTCTTTTCCAATCCTTTCGGTTAGCTTTTGCCAAGATTCCCAATCATCTTCATGCAGGCCGTCTTCTACTGAAAGCAGATGATACTGCTCGTTCAAGCTAGCGTAGTAGTCGATAAACTCGGCAGCTGACAAAACTACTGCCCGATCCTTTATTTTGTAGGAGTGGTCATGCATAAAGTAAGATGCTGCAACATCAATGCTGAAAAAAATATCGATTCCAACTTTGTAGTTTGCCCTTAAAACTGCTTCTTCGAGAATTTTAAAAGCATCTGCATTTGAAAATAGGGTTGGAGCGTATCCACCCTCGTCTCCCAACAAGGGAATTCCGCTGTGCGCTTCAATCGTTTCCTTTAAGGCGTAGTAAATTTCCGTGCACATTTTTAAGCTGTTGGAATAAGAGCTTGATTTTGGCGGCACTATCAAGAATTCCTGGAAATCAATATTGCCACCGCCGTGTTTGCCTCCGTTTAGAATGTTAAACATGGGTGTGGGGATAATATATGGCAGGATTTCCACTTTGTTGAGCAGTCTGGAAATATATTTATAAAGCGAGACTTTTTGTGAATTTGCCTGGGCTTTAGTTACCGCCCCTGAAACAGCCAAGATGCTGTTTGCGCCCAGTTTTCCCTTATTGTCAGTACCGTCGGCATTGATCATTAACTTGTCAATTGATGCTTGGTCGGCGGCATCTTTGCCAATTAGCATTGGCGAGATTTTAGAGTGGATATTAATTAAAGCTTTTAAAACCCCTTTTCCGGCAAACCTTTTAATATCTCCGTCGCGAAGTTCAACTGCTTCATGTTTACCTACAGAAATCCCGGAAGGTGCTGCAAAAGCCCCGACTGAACCATCCTGCAGTTCAATAATTGCCTCAACGGTGGGGAAGCCTCTGCTGTCCAGTATTTCCCTTGCTACGATTTTTTTAATGTTAGCCATTTTGTTTACGCATTTAATTTGTCAGCTTGTTGTGTTCAGCCTCATAAATAAGCTTCCTGGTTGCATCAATAGTGTCCGGACTAACCGAAATGGAACTGATCCCCCACTTAACAAGCTTTTGGGTAAGCTCTGGGTAAACGGATGGCGCCTGGCCACAAATAGAACTTTTTATTTTGAATTTAATGGACGTTTCAATGATTTTTTTGAGTGCCCAGAGCACAGAAGCATCAAGCTCATTGTACTCACCCGCGACCTCTTCATTGTCTCTATCTGTTCCTAAAAACAGCATGGTAAGATCGTTGGAACCAATTGATACGCCATCGATTCCAACCCTAATATAATCTTCCAGAAGTATGACGTTTGAAGGAACCTCAACCATCATATAAAATTCGAATGATTTATCTTCAAACAAGCCATAGTTTTCGACGATTTTCCTGACTGTTCTTAATTCGGTAACCGTACGCACAAAAGGAATCATTAAGTGTAGATTGTTGTATTTCGCTCGAACTCTGCTGATGGCTTCAAGCTCAAGTTTGAAAACATCCGGATCCTTAATATAGCGAAAAGCACCCCTGTAACCCATCATCGGATTTGACTCCCTAGGTTCGAATTGTTCGCCCCCTTTGAGATTTCTGTATTCATTAGATTTAAAATCGGTAGCCCTGTATATTACCGGTCTTGAAGTGAATGCTTTTGTGAACGTGGCAAGTTTACGCTCCAAGATACTGACAAATTCACCTTCTCTGTTGACCTGGATAAATTTTTTGGGGTGAATTCCAATTTGTGCCATAATAAATTCAGCTCTTAACAAACCCACGCCATCGACATTCTTCAAGGCAATTTGGTGAGCCAGATCAGGTTCTGCTAAATTGACGTACAGCTTTGTTGCCGTTTTTTTGTGCGTTTGAATATTACCCGGTTTAAAATCCAAGTCTTTTTTGCTTTTTATGAATTGACCTCTGTAAATAGTGCCTTTTGATCCATCGACAGTTATAACCATGCCCTCAGTTAGCACTTTCGTGGCTTTTTCTGTTCCAACGACACAAGCAATACCAAGTTCCCGTGAAACAATTGCGGCATGAGATGTTCTTCCGCCTCGATCAGTTACTATTGCTGCTGCTTTTTTCATGGCCGGAACAAAATCGGGGTTAGTCATTTCAGTTACCAATATATCTCCTCTTTGTACCTTAGAAATTTCTTTGACGGTTGAAACTAAGACAACTTTGCCTGAAGCAATTTGCGGGGATGCCGGTGACCCCTGCAGGATAATATCTTTTTCGCGGGTGTCTAGTTTTTTTTGCAAGTGTTTCTCCGTTTCCCTCTCTCTGATAGTAGTAACCGGCCTTGTTTGGACAATAAAGATTTTGTCGTTTTCTGTCGCCCATTCAATGTCCTGCGGGAAAAAGTAGTGTTTTTCTATGGAAGAGCCGATTTTGGCTAGTTCAACAATCAAACTATCTTCTAATTTTTGTACCCGTTTGTGACTTTTGGAAACGCTAATCAATTTGTTTTTATTTTGGTGGTAGACGAGCTGTTTGTTTTGAGCAGAAATGTTTTTTTCGATTATTTGGTAGTCTTGTTTGGAAACAACATAATGATCAGGGGTTTCCTGCCCTCCGACAATAAGTTCCCCAAGGCCAAAAATTGCTTCTATAATTATCTTTTTCCTATCATTGGTGATCGGATCCAATGTGAACATTACTCCGGAAGTTTCTGCTTGGACCATTTTTTGAATGGGCAGTGCAATGCCAACTTTGAGATGGTCAAATTTTTGGTAATACCTGTAAAAAATTGCTCGGGCTTCGAAGAGCGATGCCCAGGCATTTAGTATTGCCTCTTTTAACTTTTTCTTGCCGACAACATTCAAATAGGTCGACTGCTGTCCGGCAAAAGATGCTTGAGGAAGGTCTTCGGCTGTTGCTGATGACCTTACAGCGACCGGAATATCTTTGATGCCTGACAACTTTTTGTAGAATTCGTAAATATCTTTTTCGAGTTTTTCGTCCAGATTAATCTTTTTTATTTCTTCTTGGCAGGCTTTTGCCTTGCTTTCAAGTTGAATAGGGTTCTCAACATTGAGATCGTAAAGAATACCCCTTATGCGGTCAGTCGCGCCGGATTGTTTAAGATTTTGGAAATAAGCTTCAGAGGTTATGATGAATCCTTCGGGAATCGGTGCATTAATTTTTGTAAGCTCGCCTAAGTTTGCCCCTTTGCCGCCAACCAGGTCAACGTCATCTTTGTCTACTTGGGAAAACCAAACGATACTCTGATTTCGCATAAAAGTACGTCACATTTTGCCCAATTTTTTTGACCGGGCAGATTAAGATCATTGTAACAAATTTTAGGGGGAAAGATACTTTAGAAAAAGGGTCGACACAAGCGTTTTTTCTTCCAGATTCGTTTTGCCGCTTTTAATTAAGTAATCTATCCTTAGGAGGCCATAGAAAATTTTCTTTAAAGTTGCAAGGTTAAATTTGTCGGCTTGAGATGTAATTTTATTCCATTGCCAATCCTGAACCGGACGGCCGTTGAAGGCGTTTACTTCATGCAGGGAAATTTTTAATTTGGCCAGCACCAATAAGTAGATTCTACTTGTAAGGTGCCAAAATAAACTTCTAGTCTCATCTTCTGTAAACTTATTGAGCCAGTTTATTGGTTGTTTTGAACCTTGGGAAATTGAATCAAGAAAATAAAAAATTGTCGGCGGGGTTTTAAATTCTTCGATCTGAATCTTTGTCTTAATGCTTGCGAGCTGTTTTACGTTTACTTTTTTTTTCTCCCAGAAAATAACAGTTTTTTCGAGGGGAATATTTTTGAAGTCTTCTTTGCCTATTTTTTTGAGGCTAATAAAACCCACACAGCTGACTATTTTTTTTTCGTCTATTAAATCTCGTGTGAAAAGCGCCATCATGAAGTCATCTTTAGTGGCTCTTTCGTCAAATTTTACTTTTTCAAAATCTTGAAAATTGCTAAGGATTAGCTGCAATCTGTTATAGGAAGCTATTGAGTCTTCACCGTGAAGAATATGGATCATGAAACTTTGATAACGTCTGAATGTTTCTTAACCTCTTTTTCGACCTTCATGCCAAATTCGTCCCCGGCTTTGGCAATATCGATATCCGCATGCTCAATCTGCATCGAAGTAATGTCTTGAGTAAACTCCTTGCCATCTTTATCTAAAAGCTTTATTTTGTCACCTTTTTTAAGATCACCCTTATTGACTTTGGCAACAGCGACACCAATTTTGTCATAGTAGTGGGTTATGACGCCGATTTTTTTGTCTGCGATTTTAATTCACCTCCTCACTTGAAATAATTTTTTCGATTCTATCTTGAGTTGTTTTCAACTTCTCTTGACAACTCTTATGAAGAGCAAACCCTTCTTCTGTCAATTTCATCGCTTCATCAAGATCTAAATTATCTGCTTCTAATTTTTCTACAATTTCCTCAAGTCTTGCAAGTGCTTTTGTAAAATTTAGATATTTAGCCATAATTTTTCTTATCTATGACTTTGGTATTCAGTTGACCTTTTGCCAATTTTACTTTAAGTTTTTGACCGATATCAATGAACTGCACGTTTTTTAGAACTTCACCACTAATGGTTGTAGTAATACTGTAGCCACGATTTAAGACATTCTGGGGAGAAACAAGCAAAAGTTTATGATGATAGCCATCAAGGGCAACTGTTTGTTTGTTAAGAATAATTTTCCAGTTTTGAACCAATGAATCGCTGCTGCGCGCCAGCGTCAACAAATCTTCTTTTATAAGATCGGTCGTCAGAGAGGTCAGGGATTTTTTAAGAAAAGTAAGCTTTTGGGGCATTTGTGAATACCTGATTTTTGTATTAACCAGTTGCTGATAAAGAAAATCTAATTGCTGGGATGCGCTAGCAATTTTATTTTTAAATGCAAAAGTTACTCTTGAAACAAAGTAGGTTGACCTGCTATCTAATTTAAGAAAATTTTCTATTATGATTTTAGCAGCATCTGTGGGGGTTGACGCTGAAACATCGGCAACAAGTGAGGCAATCGTTACATCTCTCTCGTGGCCTACACCAACCAGAACCGGTGTTTTCGCTTCGAATATTGTACGAGCCAGATTTTCATCGTTGAAGGCAGCCAAATCTTCGATTGATCCTCCGCCGCGAATAAGGCAAATGACGTCATATTTCTTAGAATCAGCATTTTTAATTGCTTTAATTATTTGGGAAACTGACCTATCACCCTGAACCATAACGTCAAACAAATCGAGTTTAACTGTTTTGAACCTTTCATAAGAGTGCTGCCTGAAATCCTGCCAGGCGTCTGAGACTTTTGAAGTGATTACAGCAACGTTTACGGGATACAGGGGCAATTTTTTTTTGTTTACTTCATCAAAGTAACCCTTGCGCTGCAATTTCAACTTCAGTTTTTCGAGTTCGGCAAGCAAAAACCCTTCACCGAATTCCTGCATTTTGACCACATGCATCTGGAATTTTCCTTCTTTTTCCCAGAGTGTTAGAACCCCCAGCACCAAAACTTTCATTCCGTCTTCAAATTGAAAATTTAGAGAAAGATAAGTTTCGGGATCAAAAACACAGGGCAGTTTGAATCCAGTTTGAGGATCTTTTAAATCAAAGTATAAATAGCGATATTTTGAGTTATAACCCTTAAATGATGACAGCTCTCCCTCAACCCAAAAATTCATTTGCTCCAGAGTTCTTCTGGCAAACGAATTTACCTCTGAAACAGAGTAGACACTTTTTCCTTCAACAATCTTCACAAAATGAGTATATCACCAACAGAACCCATTTTGGGGACTTGACAAGAAAATTTTCCCGATGTATATAAATTAGTGCTTATCGCAAGATAGGTAACTTGAAAGGGCTTCTCGCAAGAGAGGCCTTTTCTTTTATTCAAAAGTAATTAAGGTTTTTAACCATTTCAACTAAAGTTGCTTTTGCTTCTTCAACATCTTCTTTTTCATCCAGCTGTGTATATGAAAGCCGAATCGGATTTTCGCCGTCAAATACTAATAAGTGCATGACAAAATATCCTCTCGGCGTTGTCCCTTCGCCGGTTGATTTTGATTCTATTTTTTTAACCAGTTTTCCGTTCATTTCAATGTTTTGGGATGATATTACGTTGTAAAAATCATTGGGATTCTCATAAAATTGAATCGTCGAAAGCCAATCTTGGGCAGGCACAATTTCTAAATTTATAGGTACAAAATTATTATCAATAAACTGAGGTACTACGAATGAATACGGAGCGAAAAACATGCACTTTTGATCTTCAGTATTGTGAGTGGTAAACCATTTGGAATCATAACTTAGCTCAAATCCAAGCTGGGTGTTGGTACACGATTTTATTTCTGAGGAGGAAATCAGTGGGGTTTGAAAATCGGATGACGGTACGGGGTTTTCAAGCCGTTGACTACTAGCGGTCGAGTCTGATAAGCCTTTAACTTCGGATACATTATTTCCGGCAGTAACCTTGCCAATAGAAAAACTCACCACTCCAAAAAACGCTAGTGCTAAAAAAATAATACTAGCTTTACTAACTTTTTGAAACTTTTGTAATGTCAATCTAAGTTCCTCACTTAAACTAGAAAAGGAACTTATGCTGCCCTATGTCTTGAACCCTCTAACTTGTGGGATTACTTTCATCTCCAGCTGGCGCCGAATCTGGTGTAGGTTCAGTCGCTGGTGGAGTGTCACCTGCTGGCTCACTGCCTCCCTCATCTGGAGCGTCAGGAGCCGGACTTTCCCCTATAACTGGCGCAGCGGGAGCATCTGCTGGTTGACTACCACCTGTGCCACCGCTTTGTAGATCATCTGCCGGGGCATCCTGGTTTTGGTCGTCTCCGTCCATAAACATAAAATCAACCTCCTTTCTTTAATTCTAACAAACTTCTCATGCAAGTTGTAAGGCTCTAAAAACCAAAATCAGTGGCAGTATTTGACTCTGAATACAAAAGTTGGTAGTAGCCTTTAATTTTGTTTTCAATATCTTGCTGGACAGCAGCCAAAGCCTCAATTTCTTCCGTATTCTCTTCAAGCGCAAAAATTCTTTCCCTTTCTTCAGTAATTTTACTAGCGAGTTTGTTGATTTCATTTTGAGAGTCAATTGACGTTTTGTATGCAATCTCAATTGAATTTGGTGAATCAGAGTCAAGACTTACCAAATCTTCCTCAAGAATTGCAGTTATTTGCTCAGCGGCGCTAGCAATCAGTTTAAAATAAGACAAATACAAATTGTAATACTCTTGATACCTGTCTGGAGTATTAATTTGTGAGAGCTTTTCTATGCTGGAATTTGTATCTGATTTCAGGGTTTTAAAGTGGCTTAAAATTAGGTCTTTATCTGCTTCTTCCCAGAGAGTTTTTTGGGAAATGTTAATGCCAATAGTAGCTGCCGTAACGTTTTGAAGTAAGCTGCTTTCATATTCATAATTTTTCCCCAGTTCTTCAAGGAACTCATTGGATTGGACATAGTAATTGTTAAAACTATCCTCCAGCGTTTGATATTCTCTGGGTGTTTTAGCACTAGATAGCAGTTTTTTTTGAAAGTCAAGATTATCTTTTAAAAGCCCGATTTGGGACAGGCTCTTTTGATTATTGCCTACAATTATGCTGTAGTTGAGATCCCCGTTTGTTTGTGTGTTACCAAGAACCTTTTCGTAGCTTGATTTGCCAATATCAAGCGTGTTCATTAGCTCATCCATCGACTGGTCGGCAGAAATTAAATTGGCGCTAACTAGACCAATATATTGCTGCTTGGCAGAAACCGTTAGTTGCCTGTGAAATTCGTAGATTAGGTATACAGCAACCAGAAGCAAGATTAAAAAGATAGAGACAAAATAGAAAGCATTTGGGAATTTAATCAGGCTTTTGGCAGCAAATTTGGGCATGGCAGACTGATATATCTATTTTACGTGAGATTCATACTCTTTGCCAAGCGAAATATTGATAAATGGGAATTTATTTGAACTTTTGGTGTCGCAGATTGGAATCATTGGTTGGATTGTTGGGATATTTTAAAATAACAACCTTCACGATACCAATCCCACATGGTCGAAGGGTTGTGCGTAGGAAATAGTACTTAAGATATAATAATATATGGTTATTATTTAAATGCAAGATCCAGAGATTACAGAAACCATGGGTTCTAATGAGTCTTCAACAACCAAAATCGATAAATTGAAGACAGAATTTAAAAGTATTTTTGACAGAAATTTACAGTTTTTTGGGCATGGTACTTTATTAGACTTTGCTCCACAAATTTTTAAGGAAGGTTTAAAAGTAAGAGATCCAGATTTACTCTCAACATCAGTTCCTTTATTCGATAATAAGCCCTACGATAAGCAACCAGAAGAACATTTTAAAAGAATTTTAAACTGGCCTCATCATAATGCCCCTGCTGTTGTTGTTTTGGCAATTCCAAATATGCCTGATAATCTTGATGTAGGAATTTTCAATTATTTGAACGCTGTGTTAGAAGAATTAGAAACTGAGGATACAGGATATAATGCTCAATTCGTCATCCCATCGAAATATATCAGGGGCTACGTCAATACAAAAACGGGTGAGTTTACTGGAAATCCAGAATTTAGGGTTACGATTCCAAAGATTCAACCTTGGCAAAAGCCAAAACCTCGAAGATTCCAACCTACATCTTCTCATTCAAAAGGAAAAGTTGAGATTCCAGCTACTAGTCCAAAAGCGGAAAAACCTGACGTTTGGTGATTAATTGAGACTAAATGCTGTATCAATCTGTTCACAATAGTTGATGTATTGACCCTTCGACTGATCTCAGGATCAACCTTAAACAAGTTGAAAGGTTGACACTTCGGGTTTTTAGCCCACCAATTCATTGGTTGCACAAAACCAGAATGGCTTTGACATTCGGGTTTTATTCGGTTAAAATTATCCGGTGGTTTCAAATAATAAACGGATAATTCTCCATGCCGATTTAAATAGCTTTTTTGCAACGGCCGAACAGCAAACAAATCTAAAGTTGCGAGGCAGACCGGTAGGTGTTGTTAAAGCAAAAGGGCGAACTTGCATTATTGCCGCTTCATATGAAGCCAAAAAGTACGGGGTGACAACAGGATCTCGTGTAAATGACGCCCAAAAACTTTGCCCGCAGATTGTCTTGGTACCTGCCGATTTTGCAAAGTATGAGGTAATGAGCCTGCGTTTTATTAAAATTTGCGCCGATTATTCTCCACTTTGTGAAGTGTTTTCGCTGGATGAGTGTTTTGTCGATGTAACCGAAACAGAAAAATTCTGGGGTAATGCTTTTAATATTGCTTTGGAAATAAAAGACAGGCTTCGCAGGGAAGTTGGCGAGTGGATGACTTGTTCTGTTGGAATTTCCCACAATAGGCTTTTGGCTAAACTTGGATCAAACCAAATAAAACTTGACGGTTTGTTTTGGATAACAGAAGACAATTTATTTAAAGTTTTAGATAAATGCAAGTTAACCGATGTTTGCGGGCTTGGGTATAGACTTTGTAGCCGTTTGGCAAAGTTGGGCATTGATAATTTCCCGGCACTGAGAGCCTGCACGTTGTCTTTTCTGTATGATAACTTTGGACCGTTTTGGTCTTATCATCTTTTTAATTTGGCAAGAGGAGTTGACAATACACCGGTTTTAGCATACACAAACCTTGAGCAAGCAAAAAGCGTAGGCAGAACTTATACAACGCATAAAGTTCTAAATAGCAGACAAGACGTATACAAGATTGCCAGAAATTTAGCAGAAGAAGCAGCATTTAAAGCGCGTACTATGGCCTTAGCAGGGCATTATGTTGGATTTTGTCTTAGAACCGCTGCGCGCAGTTGGTCTGGACCCAAAGATGATGAGAAGGTTAAATCTTGGTATGGCCATAGAACTTTAAAAAATTATATAAGTTCTGGCAAAGAACTTTTTGACATCTGTAAAATTATTTCTGATAATTGGGTTTTTAACAAAATTATTTTTTGCGGAGTGACATTGGGAATGTTAACAAAGAAAGACTTTTTGCCTATTCCCCTTTTTGAAGAGGCAAGACGGCAAAACAAGCTGGTCGAGAAGGTTGATGAGGTCAATAATAAATATGGTGATTACACGCTATTTCCGGCACAGCTTCTTGGGATGCCAATTATAAGACCGGAAGTTACAGGCTATTTTGGTGATAAAAAATTTCGATTACAAAATTTCTTGCGCAGCTAATAAATTAGTGGGCAAAGGCGTATCGACTGCGTTATGCTCTTGAAAATAGATCCTTCGACAAATTATAATACTGAGTAAATCGAAGTGCTCAGGATGTTCACTTCGTGAACACCCTTCGATAATACTCAGAGTCATCACTCCGTGAAGACCTGCGTGAACATTTTGCCGTAAACACCGCCATCAACAACACCAATACCGATTTTGCCAAAAGCCGGATCCAAAATATTTCTTCTGTGGCCTTCGCTGTTCATAAGGCCGGTGTGAGCTCTGTCGATGTTGGGGGCTAGCGCTAAATTTTCGCCGGCAAAACTGTATTCAATACCGTTTTCCAGAAGCCTGTTGCCAACGTCTTTACCTTCGGGTGAAAAGTGCGAAAAATAGCCTCTTTTAAACATGTCTTCAGAATGCTTTCTGCCAACTTGGTCCAGCAATTCATCCCAGACAAGCGCCTTAGATCCGAATCTTATTCTTTCTTGGTTAACGAGATTAAACATTTCCTGCTCACTTAAACTGTCAATTGTTAGCTGGTCTTGAGTAAACTGAAGATTAATTGCTCCTTTGTCTTCCGGACGGATAGTTAAAAAGGTCAGACCTTGCTTGGTAATCGGCCCGAATACGTTATTTAGAGGTTTTTCGAGTGCCGTAACCCTGCCGACAAGGAATGAACCAATTTTAGAATCGTAAATATCTTTTTTAATATCCGGTCTAATTGGCAGTGAAACTACAAATAGAAGTACAAAGGCTAAAAACAAAAAAGCGTTTAGGGCTGCCGGTAAAAATCCAAGGTATTTATTAATTTTGTCGTTGTCAAAATAACTTAAATATTTTTTAAGAGCTCTTCTGATCAGCGTAAAAAACACGGTTTCTGCAACAATCCAAACTATAAGAAAGCCTATCGGGTTAGCTGCTATTGGCGGCAAATTGAAAAGCGATATCAATAAATTTGCAGCGTGAGAATAAAGACCCAGCGCCAAAACAAGTGAAAAAATGAAGCCTAAAATATTGAATATTTGGTTGAAAAAGCCGCGCCTGAGACCTTCTGCTGCAAAAAGTGAAACTATCAGAAGTATAATGAAGTCGACCCAATTCATAAGAATCTTAGTTAGAGTTTAGAGGTTAAAGTTTAGAGTTTCAAGTAATACTATAATTGAAGCTACAGCCTAAATCTTATATAATTTTATCCTGTATGTTATTTTGGGGGTATAGCTCAATCGGTAGAGCAATTGCCTTTTAAGCAATTGGTTCAGGGTTCGAGTCCCTGTGCCCCCACAAATTGTTGACTTTTTGTTTATGAATTTCACCATATCCCTTGATTAATTTTTTAGTTTTGATTTAAATGGAATAAATAGAAAAAATCTTTGAAAGGGGGTGTTATGTAAATGAATCTGGAAGATTTATATGTTTCTGTAAGTGATGCGGTTTTAAGATCCGTTATTACCTTCGTTGAATTTATACCTTCATTTATTGGCGGCCTGATTATCCTTTTTATTGGCTTAGTGGTCGCCGGAATATCTCACCGCCTAATGCTTGGCACCCTGAAGATTATTAAGTTGGAGCAGTTTTTGACAAAATACGGGCTAACTAAACTTGAGGGAAAAGATATCGAGTGGAGTGAGATCTTAGCTCAAATTGCCAGATGGACTATTATAGTAATCTTTTTGGTGCCGGCTCTTGAAGCTTGGCGGCTCAGCGCGGTTAACGCTGTTTTAAATCGGGTAATTCTTTATATTCCAAATGTAATCGTGGCTGTTGTACTAGCAATGATTGGTTTGGTATTTGCAAGAATTGGCTATAAAGTCGCCTACAATGCGGCCAAAGCATTGGGTAAGCAACTGGCAAATACTGTTGCACTGGTTGCCCAATGGTCAATTACGATTTTTACGGGATTTTTAGTTTTGCATCAATTGGGTGTCGCCCAAGAACTTTTGAGAATTTTATTTGCAGGTCTCGTTGCCATGATTGCCATAGCCGGAGGTTTAGCATTCGGTCTTGGCGGCCAGCACACGGCGAAGCAAATTTTAGAAGAGGTCTGGAATAAATTTCATAAGTAAAAGCTTAAAGTAAGCCGATTTAGGTTCGATAATACTCATAAATTATGATAAAATTGGTGTCTGTATATGGCGCCATCGTCTAACGGTTAGGACACTACCCTTTCAAGGTGGTAATCGGGGTTCGATTCCCCGTGGCGCTGCTTTTACCCTATAGTTGCTGATTCTCCAATTTTTTGTTATAATGCAGCAAATGAATTCGGAGACTAAAGATAGAAGAGTTCTACCACATCGCTGGGTTATAGAAACAACCTATAATGCAGAGTCATTTATACCAACTACTGATGGATTTTGTAGACACTGCGGCAAAACCAGACATTTCCCAAACGGATTTGATAAACTTTATGGAGCCCTCAGAAATCCAAATATTATTCAACCCTTTGAATTTAAGTAAAATTTTCTCTTTTTCTCGTCAAACCTTTCGATTACGTAACGGAGCATAGTTCTTGGCATGGATTTGTAATGTTCTTGCAGAAAACTTTCCAAAACTTTCTGATTCCTTTTGCCCACTTCTCGAAGCATCCAGCCAACGGCTTTATGAATTAAATCGTGTTGATCGTTTAGCAGAATTTCCGAGATTTTTAAGGTTTCTTTAAATTGATTATTTTTGATGAAATTGAAAGTGGCAATAATGGCTATTCTTCGTTCCCAAACATTGTTAGATTTGGCAAGTTTGTAAAGAATTGGTTTGCCCTTTCCACCAAGAAAATCGCCTAGAATTTTATCTGCTGACAGGTCAACCAGATCCCAATTGTTAACGTATCTTATATGTTTGAGATAATAGTCACAGATTATCTTTTGACCACTGTCATCAGACTTTTGATATTGGTCAACGAGAATTAAGAGAGCAGTTAGCCGATATTCATGGATTTTGTTTTGCAAAAGTTTTTTAACTTGTGAAAGGGGAAGTGTTGAATATTTCTTCGCAATTGCTCTAAGCTGGGGGACTGTCAGACCAATAAACTTGTCCCCTTCTCCATATTGCCCTTTGCCGGTTTTAAAAAATCTCTGGTAAACTTGAGCCTTTTTAATATCCGCTTGCCTGTTTAAATCTGCTTGAATATCCACAGGTGAGTTTTTCGTCATTGATCTTGAGAGCCAATTTATCTACAATGAATCCATGCCTAAAGTCACTATGTATACTACAAGAACGTGCCCTTTTTGCAAAATGCAGAAGGATTATTTGAATTCAAAAAATATTACTTTTTCCGAAATTCTGGTTGATGAGAACCCCGATGAAGCCCAGAAAATGATTGCCATCTCAGGCCAGATGGGCGTTCCATTTACAGTTATTGCAAAAGAAGACGGTCAACAAGTTAACATTCTTGGTTTTGATCAGCAAAAAATAGCCGAAGCGTTGAATATTAGTTCGTAGACCATAGTTTAAAAAAATTATTCCCCTTGATACTTGATACTTAATCCTCAATACTATTTATATGCGTGTGACTTTTTATGGTGCGTGCCGCGAGGTTACGGGTTCTAATATATTGATTGAAGCTTCCGGTAAAAAATTTCTTCTTGATTGCGGATTTTTTCAGGGCTACAGGCTCGCTGAAGAAAGAAATTACGCTCCTTTTGCTTATCGGCCAACTGAAATAGACTCGGTTGTCATAGGCCATGCCCATCTGGACCATACCGGAAGATTGCCGAAATTGGTTAAGGATGGTTTCCGCGGACGAATTTACTGCACCGGACCCACAAAGGAGCTGGTTAACTTTGTTCTGGAAGATAGCGCAAAGTTAATGAGTGAAGAAGCGGAAAAAGATGACCACCCTCCCTTATATGCCAAAGATGATATCGCAAGAACCATGGAGCTTTTTGAAACACTTGGATACGATGAAACTCTTGATATTGAAGACAATATAAAATTAACCCTCAAAAATGCCGGGCATATTCTGGGTTCGGCGCTAACAATAATAGAGGCAGACGGCAAAAAACTTGTTTACACCAGCGACATTGGCAATACACCCTCAGATTTGCTTGATCCTCCCGAGGTTGTTGAGAGCGCTGACTTTCTAATCTGCGAGAGTACGTACGGAGGCAGAATCCACGAAAACAGAAACATGCGTATACAAAAGCTTTCTGATGTGCTGGTGTCAACAATTGCCACAAGTGGCGTCCTGATGATTCCCTCGTTTGCGATTGAAAGAACTCAGGAACTACTTCATGACATTGAACATTTTTGCGTGAGCCAAAAGTGCGAAAAACCAAGCTTTTATTTGGACAGCCCCTTGGCTTCCAAAGTTACAGGCGTTTTTAAAAAATACCCTCAATATTTAAGTAAAAAACTGCAGGAGGCCCACACAGATAATAATTTTTTTGGACTGGAAAGAGTCAAAATTACGGCAAGCGTTGATGAGTCAAAAGCCATTAACAGCGCTGCCAATCCAAAAGTAATTATTGCAGGATCCGGAATGATGAACGGCGGCAGAATTCTGCATCATATTAGAAGATACATCGAAAATGCGCACAATACTTTATTAATCGTCGGTTATCAAGCTTCTGGAACACTGGGCAGAAAAATATTTGATGGAGAAAAGGAAATTAAGATATTTGGTGAGAATTTGAAGGTTCGAGCAAAAGTTAAAGCAATCGGTTCTTACAGCGCCCACGCAGATTTACCCCAGCTTATCGAATGGATTTCTAAGATTCGAAGGTTAAAAAAGGTTTTTATTGTTCACGGTGAAAGCGAGCAGTCTCTTATCTTTTCAAGAAATCTTAGAGAAAAACTGAATATAGAATCTGTACTCCCCCAGCAGGGAGAAAGTTACAATTTATAATAGTTAAATCGTTATATCGTTAAATCGATTAATAGACAAATTAATAATAAAACAGTGGCTAAAATAATACCGACAATTTTAACGAATGACGAAAATGAATATCATAAACGGCTTTTGATGGCCGAGCACGTCTCCGACCTAATCCAGATAGATGTAATTGACGGGAAATTTGCAGACAATACTACAATTGGCACTGAAATAATAAATAAATATCCCTCCTCCAGTGATCTGGAAATACAGCTAATGGTAATTAACCCCCAAAATTATGTGGACGATTTAATGTTTACAGATCACATCTCAAGAATTATTGTACCCTTTGAGGGCGAATTGGGTTTGCCCGAAGTCGTTTACCATATAAAAAATCACAACAAACAAGTAGGACTTTCTCTGAACCCTTCCACGCCGATTCAGGCTGCATTTCACTTTTTGGATGACATTGATATGCTTTTGCTACTAGCTGTAGAGCCAGGTTTTTCGGGGCAAAAATTTCAAGAGAAAGTGGTCGATAAAGTCAAGCAAATTAAAAAGATGGTCCCTTCACTAGCTGTTGAAGTTGATGGTGGAGTTAATTTTGAAACTGCACCGAAACTTGTTAAAGCGGGCGCCGATTTTCTAGCTGCAAATTCGGTTCTTTACAGCGCTGCTGATTTTAAAATCGCTTTTGATAAGCTTGAAAGAATTGCCCAAGCTAAGACATAATTAATATATGGATGAGCCTGCCCAATTTCCTTTCGCGTTTAAAAAATCCAAAGTAGAAAACATTACATTCTTGGGATATGCTGATGCCAAAGAATCGGATGATCCTTTTAAGGCAGCATATGAGGTTGCGCGACTGTGCGCTAAAGCAGGATATACAGTTGTAAATGGCGCCGGCCCGGGCATAATGAAAGCGTCAACTTTGGGGGCTCATGCCGGCGGAGGAAAAGCAATCGGTATCACATTTTACCCCAAAGACACACCAATGTTTGAAGGAAGAGATGAAACTAATAAGGTAGACGAGTTAATAGTTGAAGAGGACTATCTGGACAGGACGCTAAAGCTCTTGGAAACCGGGCAAATATTTGTTATTTTTAACGGGGGAACCGGAACAATTTCCGAATTCGGGATGGCTTGGGGACTGGCACGGCTCTATTTTGGGCACCATAAACCATCAATTTTATACGGAGATTTTTGGCAAGAAATTATTTTTGCTTTTACCCGCGGCATGTATATAAGGCCGGAAGAAAGGCTTGTATTTAAAATAGTCAACAGACCTGAAGACGCCTTGGGAGCCATAAATGAGTTTAAGGAAGAAATTTCCGAAGAGAAACATATACACAAGGACTCTAAATTTTCAATTTAGCTTATGGACGGCAAGTTTGACATTATAACAATCGGCGATTCAACAGTTGATACATTTATTAAAATTCATGAAGCTTCTATCGAATGTGACATCAATAAAAAAGACTGCAAAATTTGTGTTGAGTATGGAGGGAAAATACCGGTTGAATCAATTTCCTATGGCATTGCGGGTAATGCTGCCAATGTGGCAGCGGGCTGCGCGACTTTAGGAATGAAAACAGCAATTTACACTCAATTGGGACACGACTGGCAAGGAACAATGATTAAGAGTGCGCTTGAAAAATTTAACATCTCCAGTGACTACATTGTTATTGACGAAAACAAAAGCTCTAATCTTTCTGTAGTTCTAACATATCAGGGCGAACGGACGATTTTCGTTTATCATCAGGACTGGTCTTACAGTTTGCCAAAACTCGGCGCAACTAGTTGGGTTTATTTAACTTCACTCAGCGAATCTTTTACTGATTCAAACATAATCGATGAAGTCACCCACTTTATTGACAAAAGCCGCGCAAAGTTAGTGTTTGCGCCTGGTACGTATCAAATTAAGGCAAATGTAAAACGCTTTAAAAACACACTTGAGCGCTGCTTTATTTTTATCTGTAATTTAGAGGAGGCAAAAGATATTTTAGAAATAGAAGCAGGTGAAAAACTACCAAATGGAGAGATTCTTGATAAATTACATGCTCTGGGACCACAAATCATAGTTATTACGGACGGCGAAGAAGGTTCGTATGCCTCTGACGGTCAAAAATATCTGAAGCTGGGAGTGTTTCCGACTAAGCTCGTGGAAAAGACAGGCGCCGGGGATGCATATGCAGCTGCCTTTATCGCCGCTCTAAATCGCAATCTTAACCTTGGCGAAGCAATGGTATGGGGAACAATTAATTCCGCCCACGTTATTCGGGAAGTTGGAGCCCAAAACGGTTTATTAAACCTTGACGGAGTTGAGAGATATAGAAAAAGCGTGCCAAACTTAAATGCTACAAACCTTTAAAATAACTTAAAATACAACTAATGCCCAAAGTATATATTACCGGAAAAATTCAGGATAATGGCATTGAACTGCTTAAACGAAAGGGGTTAAAGGTTGACTTAAATTTAACAGGCAAGGACTTAACGCAGGAAGAACTTAAAGATATTTTTTCCAACTATGATGCCCTTGTGACAATGCCTGCTAATAAAGTTGACGGAGAGCTTTTGTCTGCAGCGTCTAAAAATCTCAAAGTTATTGCTAATTATGCGGTCGGTTTTGACAATATAGATGTTAGATCCGCAAAAAAGAAAGGAATTATAGTTTGCAATACTCCGGGGGTTGCCAATGAATCGGTAGCCGAGCACACATTTGCGATGATTTTTGTACTAAACAAGCAGCTTAAAATTGCCGACCGTTTTGTCCGTGAGGGAAAATTTAAACAATGGGACCCCAACGCCTTTCTTTCACATCAGCTCTGGGGTCAAACGATTGGCATAATCGGACTTGGCAGGATCGGCACTTTTGTCGGTCAAATTGCTTACGGTGGTTTTAGAATGAATATACTCTACTATGATATTTCGCGATCTGAAGACTTTGAACTTTTGTGTGAAGCGCGCTTTACGGATATAAAATCGCTGCTGGACCTTTCGGATATTGTTACCCTTCACGTTCCACTAACTGCAGATACAAGAGGAATGATTAGCACAGCTGAGTTTAAACTTATGAAAAAATCGGCAATTTTAATCAATACTTCACGCGGACCTATTGTTGATGAAAAAGCGCTTATCTGGGCTCTCAAGGAAAAAGAAATAGCTGCCGCCGGCCTTGATGTTTACGAACACGAACCGAATGTTTCTGCTGAGCTTATAAAAATGAACAATGTGATTTTAACACCACATACGGCTTCGGCCACCATAGAAACGCGCGAAAAGATGTCAGAAATTACGGCTAAAAATATTATTGATGTTTTTGAGGGAAGAGAACCCGTTGGACTAGTAAAAACCTAGCCTTGCTGCCCTTAACTATCCCTTTTAAGGTCTGTTTGAGTTCAGGTGTAACGTTAGGTTTTGCACCATTATCTTCATCAGTTAGGATATCAATTACGTGATCAAAATACTCATCTACCCAATGTCCCATACCCTGTAATTGAATTCTCATTACTCGCCGTTCAGAGCCCAACTTTCTTGCTATACCTAACAAAACTATTGGCTTAAAGTTAGCTGCGTGGAATGCCTCCGATAACTTACCAATAGCATCATCTGAACTTGCCACATGAGAACTGTATGATGAATCTTGGTGTGAAAATTCCAATATTTGTGCACTTTTCCTTTGAACCCAAGTATTTGCCTCCTCATATATACGAGAAGTCATTTCATTTGTAACCCACCAATCCTCGAGCGAACTAGTTTGTTCTTGAAACGTGTGAATTCTACGACCTTTACGTTTTCTTGGAGAAAAATCTACTTGGTCAAAAATGGTTTCACCGGATTGTACATCCGTAATAAGAACCATTTGGCTTTTCCTTCGTTCTATGGCCACGAATGCAAATTATACGCTCAATTTTTCACAAATTCAAAGCGTAATGTTTTTTATATGTCTAATTTTTGGTTCAATGTCCGAAGTGTCGACTGAGACAACATCTATTCTTTCAGCATTAGGAAGATTAAGCGATTTTCTATTATTCCTATAAAACTTAGCAGAGCGCTCCAGAAATTTGATCTTACGGGGTGTTACAGATTCTTCAGGAAATCCAAAATAGTTACTGGATCTTGTCTTAACCTCCACGTAAACAAGAGTGCTGTCTTCTATGGCAATAATATCTATTTCTCCGCCTCTTATTCGAAAATTCCTCTCCAATATTTTATAGCCATGCTTCATGAGAAAATCGCATGCAAGATCTTCGCCATAAGCTCCTTGCTGTGTTTTGTTCACGATATTAAATAATTTAAATTGAACGATGTGCGGTGAACTCGCGCAAATCCATGCAGTTTAATCATCGCCCGATGATGTTTTGTACCATAGCCTTTATGCTTTTCAAACCCGTAATTGGGAAATTTTTGAGAAAGGTTTGACATCAGGCTATCTCGATAGACTTTAGCAACAATTGAGGCGGCTGCAATGCTTGCTGATTTTTTATCTCCTTCTTTGATAGCCAGTTGTATACTTTTGGGAAAATAACGAATGTGGAAAGCGTCGACTAAAAAGTAATCGGGCTTTAAGCTTATTGATCTAACGATTTTTCTGAATATAAACTGGGTTGCGCGGCTTATGCCAATCTTATTGATTTTAGAATGGGATATTTCGCTGATTTTGACGGCAAGCGCTTTGTTGCTAATTAATTCTGCGAATTTTTCCCGCTTTGCTGCTGTTAATTGTTTTGATTCGACAAATCCACTTGGCACTTGGAAGTTTTTAGGCAAAATTACGCCAGCTGCAACAAGTGGACCCGCCCAAGAACCTCTACCAACCTCATCAATACCGACTATGTAATCGAATCCCCGCCGCCATAATTTTTCTTCGAAGCTAAGATTAGGCAGAACCATAGGATTTAAGCTAGCTAAAATTTTTCTTCCTGAAGTAGGTGAGTTTTGCCCTTCTGGCATTGCCCTTTTTTACAACCGTTATTTTTTCAATAATAGGTGAGTTTATTGGGAAAATGCGCTCGACATCAACACCCGCACTGGCATTTTTTTGGACAGTAAAAGTCTTATTCTGCTTTTGACCACGGACTAGAAGTACGACGCCCTGAAAAGGTGTGGCGTGTACCTTATTGTCCTCTGGATCTTTGGTAAATACTTTTACGATATCCCCAGCCTTGAAATTTATAGAGTTCATGGTTTAAAAGTATATTAGAACCTCAACGAAAAGTAAAATCAACCGACAATTTGACAACCAAGATTAGCCAGGGACTCTTTGAGTGCGGAAGTTTTTTTTGTCCCAAAAGGAACAGGAATTCGGCGTGATTTACTTTCTCCACCCGGCAAAACTAAAAATGTCGTTAATTCACCAGGAGTTGTTTTCAAAAGTTCATAGATTCGAGACAGCAATATTCTGTCGGCATTTTTAGGAATAATAATTTCGAACTCTTCCTCAATAGTATCATTTGCTTCAATCTCATTTTCCAATAAACTAATTTTTTGCGCGATAACGATTGGTGTTTCATCACTGGAATCTAGTTTACCGTTAATAACTACAATTTGATCAGGTAAAATAGCGTCCCGAGAGCTTTCATAAACCCTTGGGAATACTAAAACATCTATGGTTCCAGTTGTATCCTGAAGTTTTAGAAAACACATTTCTTCTTTCTTTACCTTCGTAAAGGTTTTGCGAATAGAAGCAATTATGCCGCCTAACCTAAGCTGTCTGTCATCACGATTAAAAATATCAATTTCGCCTATTTTGACGGTAACCAGCTTGGCAAGCTTATTTGAAACTTTGGTCAGCGGGTGTTCAGTTAAATAAAAACCCAAGAGTTCTCTTTCCCAAGACAATATTTCGTCACGGGGTGCTTCCTCCGTTGACTGCAAAACTGCACTAATTGACAAAGATGACGAGGACGAACCGCCTTCAAGTTCGGCTTCTGCAAACAGAGTACCCTGACCTGTTGAAATTGATTTGGAAAGAGAGCTACCTGATACCTTAATTTCCTCCAAAACCCGCAACATGGCGTTTCTTTTGCCAAATCTGTCCATAGCGCCTGCCTTAATTAAGCTTTCCATAGTTTTTCTATTAACTACCCGCAGATTTACACGTCTGACAAAATCGTCTAATGTTTTAAACTCGCCTTTGGCGTCTCTTTCGGAAATAATAGCTTCAATTGCTGCTTTGCCGACGTTTTTAATAGCTGACAGACCAAATCTGATGCCTTGTTTCATATGCTTTTTGCCCTTTTGATCTTTAGATATGCTTTGGGCATCTTCAATTGAAAATCCTGTCTGAGAGTCATTAATATCTGGAGGCAGAACCATAATTCCCATTTTTGCGCATTCGTTAACTGCTGCGGAAATTTTATCGGGGTCGTCCGCTTCGGCGGTCATAACTGCTGTCATAAATTCAACGGGATAGTTAGCTTTCATGAAAGCTGTTTGATAAGCAATGATGGCGTAGGATGCTGCATGGGCTTTGTTAAATCCATAGGCGGCAAAGGGCTCAATTAATTTAAAGAGGGCTTCGGCTTTTGAATCTGTCATGCCATTTTTAATACAGCCTTTTGTAAATTTTTCTTTTTGCTTAGTCATTTCAGCAGGAATTTTTTTACCCATGGCTTTGCGGAAGTTATCAGCTTCTTCCCAGCTGTAGCCAGCAATATTGATGGCAGTCAAAAGTACATCATCTTGATAGACAATCAAACCGTAAGACTGATCTAGATATTTTTCCATTCGAGGATCAAAAAAAGTTATTCTCTTGCGGCTATTTTTTCTCTCAATATATTCCGGTATTGAGTTCATTGGCCCGGGACGGAACAAGGAAATCATGGCCATAATGTCAAACACAGAAGTAGGTTTCAATTCTTTTAAGTAACGTGTCATGCCAGTTCCCCCAAGTTGAAAAAGGCCCATTGTCTCACCTTTTGCTAGAATTTCGAATGCATTCTTGTCGTCGTATGGAATATTAAGCAAGTTAATTTTTATGCCTTGGGTTTTTTTTACGATTTTTACTGATTCACCTAAAATTGAAAGATTTCTGATTCCCAAAAAATCCATTTTTACAAGCCCTGTTTGCTCGACATCATACATGTCATATTGGGTGATTATTTTTTCACCAGTGGTTTCTTTCTGAAGCGGTACAAAATTGTTCAAGTCTTCGGGAGCAATGACTACACCTGCTGCATGCACAGAAACGTGCCTGGCATTGCCCTCAACTTTTTCAGCTAAATCCAAAAGTTCCTTAACTTCATGATCATTTTGGTAATTTACACCAAGTTCTTTGTTTTGCTTTTTAGCCGTATCCAAAGACATATGGAAACCTTGGGCCCCAATTGGAATCATTTTGGCTATTCTGTCTGCTTTGGCGTAGGGCCACCCTAAAACACGCGCCACATCTCGAACGGCAGCCCTGGCCATCATAGTTCCGAATGTACCTATTTGGGCTACTTTATCGCTGCCATATTTTCCCCGAACGTAGGCAATGACTTCATCACGCCTGTTGTCCTCAAAATCAACATCAATATCCGGCAGAGTAGGCCTGTATAAATTTAAAAATCTCTCAAACGGCAGTTTGAAGTCGAGAGGATTAACGTTAGTAATTCCGATCGCATAGGAAACTAAGCTGCCTGACGCAGAACCTCGAGTTGTAGAAATAATTTCTTTTGCGCGAGACCAGTTTACAAAATCGGCAACCACTAAAAAATAGGTGGAATATCCTTTTTTGCCAATTACAGAAAGTTCGTAATCTATTCTTTTCTTAATATTTTCGTTTATACTTCCCAACCTTTTTTTAATACCCTGATAACTTAGCTCTTTTAAATAGTCATCTGCGGATTTATCATTTGGAACCTTATATTTTGGAAAGGCCACCTTATTTAAGGTAATGTCGATATCGGCTTTTTGGGCTACTTCTACACTATTGCTGACTGCTTCAGGTATATCTTTGAAAAGTTCCATCATCTCATCTGCGCTTTTTAAAAAGTAGGTCGGTGAATCGATCATTCTTAACCTTTTGACATCAGTGATGTTTTTGCCGGTTTGGATACAAACAATGGCATCTTGAGCCTGTGCATCACCAAATAAAACGTAATGGATGTCATTGGTAGCCACAAGCTTAATTCCCAGCTCTTGTGACAGTTTTTTTGCGCCATCTATAATTTGTTTTTCTTCTCTAGCCATTTTTTCGAGGTCGCGGTGAATTTCAGAGGCGGTTTCGTGGGCGCTTAAAAACTCACTGAATAAGTGCCTTTGCACTTCTAAATAAAAGTTGTCTTTGCCAAAAATTTCCCTATAGGTTTTTGCCAGTTTTTGGGCTTCAGTCGGATCATTTTTAGTAAGCGACTGTGAAATTTCTGATGAAACGCAGCCGGACAGGGCCATCAAACCCTTTGAATATTTAGCTAACGTTTCTTTATCTACTCTTGGACGATAATAAAAACCTTCTAAATGGGCAATCGTAATTAACTTCATCAGATTTTTGTAACCTTCAAAATTTTGCGCCAGAACTGTTAAATGGTAGTTTTCTTTATCTCCTGAAGTTTCTTTTTGCATGTGCGATCTTTTAGCAATGTACATTTCGCAACCGATCACAGGGTTAATACCTTCTGCTTTGCAAGTTCTGTAAAATTTGATTGCACCGTAAAGAGCACCGTGGTCAGTTAGTGCAATATGTTTCATTCCCAAAATTTTCGCCTGCGAGACTAGCTTGGGAATTTTAGAAAGCCCGTCAAGGAGTGAGTATTCACTGTGAACGTGAAGGTGCACAAAATTAGTCATACTGTTTCTTGTTTTGGTTGATCCAGTTTTGCGTTATTTTATAGATTTTTTAATAGCTTCTTTAACCTTATTAGTATCAATTTTTTTACCCACCATCCTTATAACTTGCCCGACTAAAAACATTTTGACACTTTCTTTGCCCTTTTTATAATCCTCTACAGCTTTACTATTCTCTTCCAAAACCTGTTTGACGATTGTCTCTAGCTCAGCCTTCCCGATTGCAAAAACTTGCTGGGAACTATGAATTTGGTTTACAAAATCTGCTGGCAAAACTTTTTCAATATCCGGTTTTTTATTTATTATTTCATTTGCAACCTTTTTTGCACCAATTCCAGTATTTTCAGAAGCCAAAATCACTTGTTCAAAATAATCAGCCAATTTTTTGTCTCTTGTTAGAATCTCGGCTTCGTATTCACCTAATTGGTAATCTTTCTTAAATCTCTCAAGCGTGGCTGCCGGCAGTTCCGTAATCCCGCCCTTTAATTTTTCGATTTCCTCGGGTGATATAAATATCGGCGGCAAGTCCGGTTCTGGAAAATAACGATAATCATGAGCTTCTTCTTTGCTGCGCTGCAAATATGTTATCTTTTTATCCTCGTTCCAACCTCTCGTCTCCTGATGCAATCTTTCGCCCTTTGAAAGTAATTTTGATTGTCTTTGGATCTCATACTCGACAGCCGCAACCATAAACCGGAACGAATTGATGTTTTTGAGCTCAACGCGATAATTTGGCAATTCTTTCTGGCCAATCCCCCGAATAGAAACATTGGCCTCTAAGCGCATATCTCCCCTTTCCATGTCCGCATTGGAAACACCAATTGAGCGCATAATCGCTTGAAGCTTTTTGGCATAATCCCGAATTTGGACAGTGTCTGTAAAATCTGGTTCGGTGACTATCTCGACTAAAGGCACTCCACTCCTATTAAAATCGATTAAAGTTTCCCGCCCTCTATGCGACAATTTTCCAGTATCTTCTTCCTGATGAGCGCGATTGATTCTTATATCTTTCTTGGTGCCATCTGCGCTTACCACTTCAATTTTCCCGCTAACGCATAGTGGCCAGCGGTATTGGGAAATCTGATAGCCCTTAGCCAGATCCGGATAAAAATAATTTTTGCGCTCGAAGACTGATTGTGTCTTAATATTGCAATTTAGGGCGTGGCCAATTTTGATGCAAGATTCGATAGCCTCTTTATTTATATATGGAAGAGCGCCCGGAAGCCCAAGACATACAGGGCATGTATGTGTATTCGGTTCCTTGCCAAAATAATCGGCACTACAGCTACAGAACATTTTGGATTTTGTTGAAAGCTCAACGTGGACTTCAAGACCGATAACCGTCTCGTATTGCTTCATAAATCCGGTTTTCTCTTATGCCATTTTGTAGCCAGCTCGTATACTTCTCCTACATTTAAAATAGTTTCCTCATCCATATATTTACCTAAAATCTGCAAACCAACAGGCAAGCCATCTGAAAAACCGCATGGAACAGAAAGACCCGGGATGCCGGCCAAAGATGCAGGAACTGTATATACATCGGAAAGGTACATCGCAAGAGGATTATCAACCTTTTCCCCTATTGTCCATGCAACAGTCGGGGAAACAGGGCCAACAATTACGTCACATTTTTCTTCAACGAAAGCTTTTACAAAGTCCTTTTTAATTTTTGATCTGATATGCGAAGCTTTTACAAAATAATCGTCGAAGTATCCGGATGATAAAGCAAAAGTTCCCAATATAATTCGCCTTTTAGACTCTAAACCAAATTCCGAACGACTTTTCCCAAACCTGACTCCGTCAAATCTTGCCAGGTTCGAAGAAACTTCTGATAGCATAATCGAATAATAAGTCTCGATAGAATATTTAAAACTCGGCATGACTATTTCTTTTATTTCTGCTCCCAATTCACTAAGTTTTTTATAAGCATCTTCCATAGTTTTTAGAACAGATAAATCCAAACCTGCATCCGATTTATTCTCATTCAACTGAACTACACCAATTTTTAAACCCTTAAGATCACTTAATCTCTTTTTGGAAGTAAATATGGTTTTTTCGGCATTGCTATCAAATAAATCGCCATCTGATATCCACTCAAGTACTAATCTTGCATCACTGACAGTCTTTGTTATTGGTCCTATTTGATCCAAAGATGAGCCCATAGCTTGAGCGCCATATCTGGATACCCTGCCATAGCTTGGCTTAAGCCCAACTACCCCGCAAAGAGAAGCGGGCTGGCGAATTGAGCCGCCGGTATCTGTACCAAGCGCGAAGGTACAAAGATCGGCTGCAACCGCTGCTGCAGACCCACTTGAAGAGCCACCTGGAACTTTTGTTATATCCCAAGGGTTTTTAGTTGCTCCATACGCAGAGTTTTCTCCGGAAGACCCCATTGCAAACTCATCCATGTTTGTTTTACCGATAAACGATATGTCTTTTGTCATCAACTTTTCGATTACGGTGGCATTGTATGGTGTAATATAACCATCCAAAATTTTTGACCCACACGTCATCTGCATTCCGCTAACAGTTATAATGTCTTTTATGGCAGCGGGGATTTTATCCGAATCTCTGTTGACATAAAGATAGGAGTTTAATAATGGATCAATTTGTCCAATCCTCTTAAGATAAGCATCGTTTAGCTCTTTTTTAGAAAATTCTTTGCTATTTAGAGCTGAAAGTGTTTCTACTAAGGTTAAGGAAGTAATATCGCTCATAACTTTTAAATATCCTCATTTTCAAAAATCCCTTTTGTGGCAAATTGACCATTTTTTGTGGAAGTAGCATTAGATAATGTCTCTTTTTGGGAAAGAGACTTACCGACTTTGTCCTCGCGCATAACACTTTGGGTTGTGGCAACACTAAACGGCAGTCCAGTGCTAGGAGTTTTTACTTGTTTGATTTGATTAATGTAACCCAAAATCTGAGGCAATTGTTTGCCAAAAACTTTTTTTTCTTCACCTGAAAGATCCAAATTTGCAAGTTTTGCCACATAATCAATATCAATTTCTTGTCTCTTGTTTCTTGTCTCTTGTTTCTTGTTGATTTTCATCACATTGTCCGCAGCTTTTTGACCCTTTCTTCTATTGGGGGATGCGTGTTAAAAAGCCCCGCAAACCAGCCAATTGCGTCTTTGCGGTTTTTTAAAGGGTTAACTATATACAAATGAGCGGTTGCCTTGTTGGCAGCTTCCAGCGGTTCTGTATCTTTGGAAAGCTTTAAAAGGGCGTCGGCAAGAGAATCCGGATTGCGGGTAATTAAAGTACCGGAAGCATCTGCTAAATACTCTCTTTTTCTGGAAATCGCCAGTTGAATCAGTGTTGCAACAATCGGCGCTAAAATAGCCATCACAATGCCAAGAACTAAAAATATCCCTGATCCTCCTTCTCTATCTCGATCACGTCTGGAATAAAAAGACATCCGTAAGAAAAAGTCGGCGGCAAGAGCAACCGTGCCAACCAGAATTGAGACAACTGACATCAGTCTGGTGTCATAGTTGCCCACATGAGAAAGTTCGTGCGCTACAACTCCTTCCAATTCAAGTTGAGTAAGTTTTTGTAAAATTCCGGTTGTGAAAGCAATGGCAGCATGATTTGGATCTCGGCCGGTTGCGAAAGCATTAGGAGCAGTGTCGTCGATAATGTAAATTTTGGGCATGGGAAGGCCTGAGGCAATCGTCAGGTTCTCAACCGTGCGAAACAGAGTTAAATTATCCTTCTTTTGAATTTGCTTGGCTTGCGAAATGGCCATGACCATTTTATCGCTATTGTAATAGGCGATAAAATTCATGATGCCGGCAATAATTAAGGCAAAGCCGGACAAGCCTAGGGCGGAAGGTAAGTCAAGACCGTAGGATGCACCGAATATAAAAATGGCAAAGGTGATAAAAAACGCAAATCCAAGCATTATTACCCACGTCTTAAATCGATTGCTGGAAACTTCTGTGTAAGCGGTCATTGCGAAGGAATTATACCTTAATTTTACCCAAAGAGGCTTAAGTTTGGATGATAATCGTGTTTGGTAAAATCGCAAACAAGTACAGAGATAGCAACTGCTTCTATTGCTCTAACCTGATGAATATAACCTTCAGGTACAACTACAAGTGGCTTTTCTGCACATAGGATTTCCTCAGCTCTTTCCCCACTTGCTAGATCCAATGTTCTAATTGCTAATCTACCACATATGTAATGGTAAAACTCTTGTCCATCATGGTTATGCGCGGGCCTGCTCGTTCTTAGTTGTTTGACTATCTGAAGAGCGATTTCCTTATTTGGTGTTTGCCCCGCATATTCAGTCTCGGATCCTAAATCAGCTGACTGTGATGGTTTAAGACTGTCATGCAGTTGAAAGTTCTCGCTGTGAGAAATAATTAATGGTTGACCGTAATACTGTCGACGCAAAATCGGATATTGACCATTCAACCTGCTAGTCAATACTTGAGGTGCATCCTTAGCAGAAAGAGCAAGAAATGTCCTTGCGCCTTTTACCGTTCCCTCTAAGAGAAAAGTTCCTTCATCATTTTTTGTAACGACTTCTATTTGGGGCTCAAGATTGATTGCAGAACTATTTCTTTCGGTCATTAGTCTAACCTTTTTAATTTACCACGAAAATCTTTTAATGTCTTGTAACCTTTCTTTTTCATAAATTCTTTAAGTTCATTTTGAACTTTTTCAAAAATTTTTGGTCCTTTTTGTAAATAAGCGGTGCCAATTTGAACTGCTGATGCCCCAGCAAGAATAAACTCAAAGGCATCGACACCCGAATAAACACCTCCAACACCAATAACATCGATTTTACCATTAAATAATTCATAAAATCTTCTAACATTAGCAAGAGCCGTGTATTTGATATATTTCCCCCCAATTCCTCCAAGTCCTCCTTTTGGTTTGATCAACGGCTTTTCGCCATTGGCATCAATAACAAGTCCGTTTCCTATAGAGTTGATGCAAGTAACAAATTTTACAGGATATTTTTTAATCACTTTCGCAATTTTATCAAAATGCACGAGGTCAAAATAGGCTGGTAATTTTACCCCAAAAGGTTTTTTGGAAACTTTCGATACAGCTTTTAGAAGTTTGTCCATTTCGCGTATATCATACCCGACTATCGGCTTTCCTATTGTATTTGGCGATCCCGGATTAAATTCAATAAAATCAACCTCGGAATCGTTAAACGCCTTAAAAATTTTAATGTTATCATCCAGAGTAAATCCGGAAATGCTGGCGACCACTGGTTTTTCGTAGCCTTTCTTTAATCTCTGTGAAAATTGTACGTACGCTTTATAACCAAGATTTGGCAATCCCATTGAGTTAATTGATCCGTACTCAAGGTTGGCATATCTGGGCTCAGGATTACCTTCCCTTGGCTCCAGCGTGCAGGATTTCATAGTAACAGCAGACGATTTTGACCTGGCGATTTTTTCTAATTCGCGAAGAGTGACGTCAGCCGGACCAGAGGCATTAAAAACGCATGACTCCAGTTTTACACCTGCAATAGTTGTCGAAATATCAATCATTTATTCAAACCCCATTTTCTTTGCCCAGTTTTGAGGGTTTTTTACCCAATCTGATATTATTGCTGTTTGCTCTTTCTTTAGAAAACCTTTCTCTTTTGCATAAAGAGCCGCAGTCTTTGTGTCTGTTAAGTTGTGTAATTTAACTTTAACTTTATTCATATTTTTATCAGCTTCTTTCAAATTATGGCTATAGATAGCAATTTCGTCGGAAACTACTCCGCCTTGAGCTCTGATAGCTTCTACTACTCTTTTGGATGACCTTGCGGTTGATATCAAATCTTCAATCACCAAAACTCTTTGTCCTCTTGAGAGTTTTCCTTCTACTTGTTGCCCTTTCCCATGATCTTTAGGCTTGGATCTAACAAAAATCATTGGTTTATTTAATTTATCGGCGATCCATGCTGCGTGGGGAATTCCGGCAGTTGCAACACCGGCTACCACATCGAACTTGTTCACTTTATCTTTAATCAGCTTAAGAAGTTCCTCTATGACAAGTTTTCTTTCTTTGGGGTAAGAAATTAAAATACGGTTATCAACATACACGGGGCTTAAGACTCCAGAATCGAAGCGGAATGGTCTATTGCGACTGAAACTTACAGCTCCGATTTCAAAAAGAATTTTAGCAACTTTTTTAGACTGTTCTGTATTTGTTGATTTCATCTCTTAATTTTTGTGCTTCTAATCTTGGGTTATCGCTAAAAATTATACTGCGGCTGGCATTAAACATTATTCCCCCACCGGTTTTGTCGACTCCGGCTTTGACTGCTTCTTTGATTTTCCCCTTTTGCGCACCAAAACCCGCGGATAGAATTATTTTGTTTGGGAATAATTTTCTCACAATTTTTAAATCTTGGGGATAAGTTGCTCCAACAAAAACTCCTAAATTTCTAATATCCCATTTTTTAATTTCTTTGGCGACTTTCATATAATAAGGTTCTCCATCCATTTTCAGATTTTGAAATGTTGAGGCATCAGGATTGGACGTTTTAATAAGGACGATTGTCAACTTTTGTTTGTAGGCAAAAAAAGGCTCGAGCGAGTCAAAACCCAAATGGGGGTAAACAGTTGTGGCATCTGCACCCCAGAAATCAAATATTGCGGTTGCATACATTTTGGCAGTATTGGCAATATCTGCCCTTTTGGCGTCTAGGATAATCGGTATATCGGAATAATTTTTTTTGAGATAATCGATTGTTTGTTTGAGATGCTCTAAGCCTTCAATCCCAAGCGCCTCGTAAAACGCTATATTAGGCTTATAGGCACAGACCAAATCAGCCGTTTGATTAACGATAGATATATTAAACTTTACCAAGGATTCTCCTTTGTAAACCGTCTGTTTCTTGATTCTCTCCAATTCGGGGTCAAGACCTACGCACATTAGGCTGTTGTTTTTGGCAACAATGTTTTGGAATTTGTCTTGAAAATCCACTAAGGTTCTTGAGTTAAACAATCAGCGATAAGATTGGAAATGGTAACTGTTTCGATTTTTTTGCTTTTGGCATTACTTTTGACGCTGTCTGTGACAAAAATCTTGTCGATTGGCGCCTTATCTAAATTAGCAACAGCACTTCTAGCGAATACTCCGTGAGTTGCGCAGACGATTATTTTCTTAACATTCCTTTTTTTAAGAGCTTTAACGCTTTCTATAATCGTTCCGCCTGTTGAAATAATATCGTCAATAATAATTGCCGTGTCACCGCTCATTTCGCCGGTAATTGACAACACTTCCATTTCGTCGCGAACGTGCGTTTGGCGATGTTTTTCAATAACGGCAAGCGGCGCATTGAGAAGTGTGGCAAAATTCCTTGCGCGTTTAACGCCGCCAACGTCGGGAGCCACGACAACTGGATTAATTAATTTTTCCCCTTTCAGCCTTTGGGCAAGGACATTTAGAGCACTTAAATAAATTACCGGTACATCAAAAAAACCGACTATCGCATCAGCGTGCAGATCCAGACAAACTACTTTGTTAATTCCGCTTGCGATAATCAAATCCGCTATCACCTTGGCAGAAATTGGTTCGCCTGTGCGATTTTGTTTCTCCTTGCGGCTATAGCCAAAATAAGGAATGACTGCCGTAATTTTGTGGGCTCCGGAGCGCCTTAGTGCATCGGCAATCAAAGAAAGTTCTATAATGTTGTCGTTAACCGGGTGTGAATTGGACTGGAAAATGAAAACATTTGAATTATTGACATCATCTTTGACCCAGACGTCTATTTCGCCGTCTGCAAATTTGCCTAGCTCAAGACTGCCGAGTTTAATTTTTGATTTTTGAGAGACTTCTTTGGCAAGTTGAGGGTTTGAAGATCCGGAAAAAATCCTCGGAGAATTCATGAGAATTAAAACTTTACGTTTACTTCTTTGCGTGCAGTTTCCTCTGCTTCAAAAAATATTTCGGGCTCAAAGTTAAGCATATTAGCAATAAAAATGTTGGGGAAAATCTTTATTTTGGTATTGAATTCTAAAACATTTGTATTGTAAAACTGGCGCGCGGCGGCAACCTTTGTTTCAGTGTCACTAAGTTCTTGCTGCAATTCTTTAAAGTTTTCCGAGGCCTTAAGTTGCGGATAATTCTCGGCTACGGCGAATATTGTTTTTAGAGCATCAGTAAGCATATTGTCAGCTTTGGCTGCCGCTTTGGGGTCCTTTGCACCAAGCATTGCTGACCTTGCTTTGGTTACATTTTCAAAAACACTTTTTTCGTGTTTTGCATAACCCTTGACCGCTTCCACTAAATTGGGAATAAGCGAGGCTCTTCTTCTAAGCTGAACGTCTATACCGGACCAGGCCTCTTTAACTCTCATTTTTGCTGTAACTAACCCGTTATAAAGAAACCAAATGTACAAGGCGACAACAATAAGCAAAGCTATAGCGATCGTTGTTGGTGACATATAGCGCTAATCATACCCTAACCCCCGCTAGAAATCTAGTAATTTTACATTAGTTTAATTGGTAAGTTGTCAACACAAAAATGATCAAAACACGTATTGAAGCTATATTTTTAACGGGGTAAACATTTTCTTAAATTCAACCCAAGGCAAAGTATTGGCAATATGTTTCTTTTCGGCCCAACCGCGCCGGGCCACAGATATACCAAATCTCATATTGTCCATTTGCTCTATTGCGTGTACGTCGGTATTGATAATTAGCTTAATTCCCTGTTTAATTGCTTCCCTCACTAAAGTATCCGTAAGGTCAAGTCTATTGGGAAAGGCATTAATTTCAAGCATAGTTGCTGTCCTTTGGCAGGCTTTAAAAATCACAGGCCAGTCAGCTTCATAAGAATCCCGCTGATTCAGAAGCCTTCCGGTTGGGTGTGAAATAAGCCGAACATAAGGAGAATTGATGGCGGCCATCATTCTTTTGGTAATCATTTTCTTGTCCTGCCTGTGGCTCGAATGAATTCCAGCTATTGCTCCATCTAAGATTTTAAGCCCTTCTTCGGGTACAGAAAGCTCCCCATTGGTAAGGATATCTATTTCGAGTAAATTTAGTACTTTGATATTTTTACTCGAGGTTTTTAATTGTTCAATTTTCTTTGATCTTTTTTTAATCAAATCGATTATTTGTGTTTTAGTGTGCGTCGAAAATCCGGGTGAATGCTCGGAGAAGCCAACATATTCATAGCCTAATTCTTTTGCTCTTTTTATAATTACTTCGAAGGTGTCTTTACCCAAGTCGTGACTGGGTTCTATTGGGTAGTTTGAATGCAAGTGGATATCGCCTTTAATATCCTTTAGATCAATTACTTCAGGTAACTTATGAGCAAGGGCAGCTTCAATTTCGCCGGTATCTTCGCGCATTTCCGGAATAATATAGTCCATGCCCAAGAAGTTATAGAACTCTTCTTCTGTCTTAAACTCTCTCAGCTTCCCTTTAACTTTTATTCCATAGTCGGAAACCGACATACCTTTTTTAAGCGCATATTCTCTCAAACGTATGTTATGGTTTTTGGATCCTGTAAAATGCTGCAGGAGTGCTCCAAAAGCGCGTGCCTTTTGAACTATTAAATCAACCTGCATTCCGTTAAAAAGCAGTACTGATGATTTTCTGGGTCCGGCGTCGAGAATTCTTTTGACATCTTTAAATTTTGTTAAATGTTTAATTATTGCCCTGGGATTTTCAGAAGCTACAGCTATATCAATGTCTCCAACTGTTGCAACCATTCTCCTTAGAGAACCCAGAGGTTCTGCCCTTCCACAATCCTTATGGCTTCTTAGATGTTCAAGCACTTTTTCGGCAACAGGAAATGCTTCGGTTAACAGATAGCGATCAGTGGTTTTTATACTCAACTCTGAAATGGCTGTTAGAATTTCCTGCTCGCTTTTTTCGCCAAAGCCAGCTAATTTTCTGATTTTTCCCTCTTTTGCCGCTTCTTGCAAATCTTGCGTGTTTTTAATATCTAGTTCTCTCGCGAGCTTGTAAGCACTTTTAGGACCGAGACCTCCGATATCTAGCAGCGAAAACATACCTTGAGGTAGGCTTTTTTTAACACTATCGAAATGTTTAACATTTCCGGTTTTAAACAGTTCTTCAAGATGTCCTTGAATCGATTTGCCAAGACCAGGAATAGTACTCAGCTTGCCTTCTTCCCACAAGTTTTCAAGTTCACTAGTTGCATGCTCTATACTGGTTGCGGCATTATCGTAGGCTACAACTTTAAAATGGTTTTCACCTCTTGCCTCGTATGCTGCCGAAATTTCTCTTAAGAGTTTGGCAATCTCTTTATTGGAAAAGTATTTCATTTTTTAAATTATATTAGATTGACACAATGACTGCTTGATTGTAAACTACACTTCGACTGAGGGACCGTAGCTCAGTTTGGATAGAGCGCTTCCCTGTCACGGAAGAGGTCGGGGGTTCAAGTCCCCTCGGTCCCGCCAATAAAATAAATAGTATATAATTCATTAATCTCTGCCTAGAAAGGAGCTGCTGCTTAATTACTTCGTGGCAAGAAAAAAATCTTTAATTTCAAATTGGCAGGAAAACTACGCAGGTTTAATTCTGGGGGCAATCATAGTAGTTATTTTAGGGCTGTTGGTTGCGAACTTTATAACCAATAGAAATAATCAAATCGGCGAAGGAGAACAAACGGGATTAGGTGAAGAAGCTAGCGCATCAACTCAGTACACAGTCAAAGAAAACGATTCTCTTTCCAAAATTTCTGAAGAAATTTATGGTGATCAGAAATCTTGGCCGGCAATTGCCAGCGTAAATAAAATTGCTAATCCCAATTTAATTTTTGTTGGGTCAATACTGGAGATCCCTTCTACTCAAAAACTTGAAGAGATAAAGGCGCAGATGACCCAAACAAGTTATGACGTACAAGAGGGTGAGACTATATTCGAAATTGCCCAAAAAATGTACGGCGATGGATCGAAGTGGCCAACAATTGCAAGTGCTAACAATATTGGAAGATTGCCTAATGGCAACCCGTTGATATTTGCGGGAAGCACCCTGACAATTCCTCGATAGTTTTGAGTTGAGCTGTTAAACTATTATCCGCAAAGACAAATGCGGGTGTAGTTTAGTGGTAGAACGTCTGCTTCCCAAGCAGAAGGTCGTGGGTTCGATTCCCATCACCCGCTCACGAAGCTAAGACAGTTACTGGCAATGGAACTGTAACTTCAAAATAAGTCCGACCGCTTCATTTATATAGGTTATACTCTATAATAAAAAATATGCTTGAAAAAGACCCTCCAAAAGGCAGAATTCAGATAGGTAAACGTCCATGGCATCCCCCAATAAAAGGGCAGCCAATTGGTCCCGCCGCCACAACCAATGAAATTGATGGTAATGATGCACCAACGTTTGAAGACGGACAACTATCTAGACCGTTAGAACCTAACGAAACGCTGGACAAAACAAAACGTTGGAAGGCTCCAAGTGTAGTTTTTGCTTCTAGAGAATTAGGAGCAACTATAAGAGAAGAAACCGACGCTTCTGCAAATTCTAGCGGTTTTACTAAGAGAGAGGTGACGCTTTTACAAGGACTGGTAGACGGGATAGGGAAAAAGCAAAGGGCTAGGGTATTAGATATTTCAAACGACGATATTAAGTCTTACGAACACTTAATTGCAGAAAAAGTCGGATCAGCAAATCGGCAAGAAGGTTTAAGAGAAGCGATAGTCAAAGGAGTAACGCTAGGGTTTCTTGATACAAGCAATTTACCTGATTAACCGCAGGATCTACTAACTGTTAGAGAAAGGCAAGTTTTATTTACAATGGTAAGGGGTTTAACTACAGCAGAAACCTGTTTACAGCTGGGTATTTCTTCGAGAACACTTTCTGAATACAGATCACGAGCCCACGATAAACTCGGCCTTCACACACAGTATCAAGTTTTAGCTTGGGCGGCAAGAGATATGATACGACGTGGACAATTACACAGGTCAACCAGTAACGATGACCATTGATCAAAAAGTTTTTGAGTTTAAGCAATTATTTAACGCTTCAAGCTGGAACGCTAGAATTTTTGAACTATGATGGAAAAAATGATGGAAAAAATTATTTGACCGTTGTACTATAATAATAGGCTATGAAAAGAGAAATAAAAGGAATAGAAAATTATTCAAACAAATGGATCGCACTAAATGAGAAGAAAACTGAAATAATTTTCTCATCTGATACCTACAAGGAGTTATTGAAAGCTCTTAAAAAAACAAAGGATAAAGTATTTCTGATGAAATTGCCCCCATTCGTGGGTTCTTATGCTCCCTAGATGCCAGTTTTAAAAGGCGAGTATCTACCTTTCCCTGTCACAGATAAAGACGGACGTTTATTAGAGATGGTATATCGTCCACATATTTGGTTCATGTTCAAAATTGGACATCGTTTGACTAAACCAATAGCTGGTTTAATAGACAGTGGAGCTGATAGAAACTTATTCCCAGCCCAAATAGGAGAACAATTAGGTATAAACGTCAAACGAGGGAGGCCACATATCACTACAGGAATCGGAAATCATCAAATTACTACTTTCAGACATTCTGGAATTGATTTGCTTTTTGACAGCGGTCATCATTTCCAAACCGAAGTCGATTTTAGCTACGAAATTGAAACTCTACTACTTGGTGGTATAGGCTTTTTCGATAAATTCAAAAAGGTAACATTCCAGAAAAAAGCTGAAATTGTAGAGCTTGAATACTAAATAAATTATCTTAAAGACAAAGAGTTTACACTTAAATGATTCATCAATACCTCCAATTGAAACGCTAGAATTTTAACCTCCTCATTGTTATCATTGAACAGCGAGTGGAGGTTCGAACCCAGAACCATCACCCGCTCAATTTTGCTAGTATAGTGTTATGCAAATCAAATTATTATTTGTAGGCATTTTTATCTTAGTAATTTCCTTTGTGTCAGCTCAGATATCGCCATGTCATTTCGGATTTTACTTTCCACCTCCAGGAGGGTTTAATGATCCGGAATGGAATATTGTGGGAGTCTGCACTTCATACTTAATTTGGCACTAATCTTAAGTGTTATTCTAATTATTATCGGCGTTTTAAGTTTTTTCTTAAAATCTATAACACGTAGACTAAAATCTAATCGTTAGTCCTAATATCTATATTCCTCAAAAATGATTTCAATTTTTCTGCCCAAAGTTTTACAGAACAGCATCTATAATATGGTTGTTCAACGCTTCTAGCTGTAAAGCCAGAATTTTAGCCTCGACAATTTTAGTGTTATACTTTCAATGTGAAGCCAAATGAAGTATACTTTGAAGTAGAAACGCCACTTGGTGTTAAGATCAGGACAACAAAAGATTATTGGAAGAAAATTGTTAAAATTAAACATCCAATAATTGCAAAATACGAAGAAAAGGTAAAAGAATCACTCAAGAAACCGACCGAAATAAGAAGAAGCAAGCAAGACCCTTGTGTGCATCTGTATTACAAGAATTTAGGTAACATTTACGTTTGCACAGTTTGCGATCACATCGATAAGAAAAATGGTTACATAATAACTGCATATTTAACCAAAAGAATTAGAGAAGGAGAAAAAATCAATGTCGAAAATTAAAATATATTATGATGCCAAAGGCCGAACCTTAAATGTTTGGTTTGACGATCCAAAAAAAGAAGCTCTAACAGAAGAAGTTGGCGATGGAACAGTGGTTAGCAAAGACAAGGCTGGCAAAGTAATTGGTTTTGAGAAACTTTATGTTGATTTACCAAAAACTACAGATTTAAAATCACTCCCAATAGAGTTTTCTGTTGCCTAAACTATCCATGCGATTATTTAATGCTTCAAGCTGAAATGCTAGTAATTTAGCTTCATCGGAGTTATCATTAAACAGGCAGGTGAGTCCGTCACGAATACCGTCTCCTGCTCAAATTAGTTTCGATTTTCTACTACTCAAGGTCGGAGATTAGAACTGCACCTGCATTTCAAATCACATGGTATACTCACAACAAGTAAGGAGGTGAAACAAAAATGGCGCAGTTTTTAGGAGTTCACAAAACGGCTGATATAGGCGCAGGGACCGATCAAGAAGCAGTAGATGGATTCCACAGATACAAAGATGCGGCAAGCAAAATGGGTCTTAATGCAACCCATGCCCACTACAGTCTTGAAAAAGGCTTTGCTTACTGTATAACCGAAGCGCAGAGCGCAGACAAGATAAGAAAAGCCCATGCCAGTGTCGATATTCCACTAGAGGACGTGATTGAGGTTAAAAGCGTAAGCTAATCTTTACATAAACCCAATAAGTTCTCCCTTCGGTTACACCCGGGATCATAACCTTCGACTTCGCTCGGAACGAGTAACCCTTCGGCTAAGTTCAGGGTCTTCCACATCGCCCACGTATCGGCACTCGATATTTACGCTTAAAATTGATATACTCCGTTTTACATAACCACAAAAAGATTGGGGGTGATTTTATGCAAAACGTACAGGGTGCAATAGACCATCTAAAAACACATCAAAAATATCCAGCGACAAAAGAGGATTTAGTAGCAGAGTGTGATAATTTATCCGACTTTTCCGAAGAAGATAAAAAGGAGTTCACGGAAAAACTACCGGAAGGAACTTATAATTCCGCAGAAGAGGTAACAAAAGCTTTAAGTCTGTAAGTAAAACTAAGAATTTACAGAAGAAAGTTCTGACACTGATTTGTGTGACTTCACATTCACGAGGTAATTGATCAATACTTGAAGTTGAAAACGCTAGCAATATTAGCCCTTAGGCTTCGATCAGGGTATATGACCCTTCGATACGACCCGAATAAAACTTAACACTTGTTATTTTATTCTTAATTTAATAGTATATTTTAGCTATGACAGACAATGATTTAATAAAAAGCATAAGAAGCTTAGTAAAAGAGGAGCTTGAACCAATAAAAAAAACTCTAGAAGGACACACTGCAATTCTGGAAGAACACACCAAAAAACTTGATGGTCTTACGAGCCAGCTAGCCGATGTTTCGGAAGACGTTTCGGAAATAAAAGATGAAGTAACATCACACAAAAAAAGAATTGCTAAAATTGAAGGCCATTCGGGAATGTCTACCCCAACCGACTAATCCAATTTCTGCACTGACCTTTCGATCCTTCAACATATTCGATTCACTAAGTACAGGCAAGCTCAAGGTTGTAACTCTAATACCATCTCTGCCTAATAAACTTCACCCATTTGAATCCCTAAATTTAAAAAGCTAAAATTGATATGCGTTTGTTTAATATGCGCCACCTTAGCTCAGTTGGTAGAGCAGCACTTTCGTAAAGTGAAGGTCCCGAGTTCGAATCCCGGAGGTGGCTCATATCTTATAAAATTAATCTGTGAAAAGAGTTAACAGGGTTCAAAGAATCGCAAGACGCGAAGAAAAGTCCGTAGTAAAGCGAATATTTTTGCTTTCAGTAGTCAGCATTGTGCTGATCGTTTTTATTTTCACTATTGGCATTAATTTGCTGGGCAACTTTGCGGATTTTCTAGAATCCATTTTTGAAAGTAGTGACGCTTCTCAAAATTCAGAAAGTGCTCCTGTTACTCCCATAATTGACACTTTGCCAGCTTCAACCAATCAAGAAAGAATTAAGGTTGCTGGATTCTCAGGTAATGCTGCTAAAGTAGAAATATATCTTGACTTGCGTGAGGTTAGCGAAGTTGAAACAAGCGATGGGCGATTCGAATTCAACGATTTTCTTCTAAGCCGAGGAGAAAATAAAATTTCCCTGAAAGCCATAAACAATAATGGCGACTCTAGTGATTTTTCAAAAGTAGCAACTATTTTTCTTGACATGGAACCACCTGAATTGCAAATAGACTCCCCTAGCGACGGACAACATTTTTCCGGTAATAATCGCGTAAAAATAACAGGTAAAACTGAAGCGACAGCCCAAGTTTTTGCCCACGGATTCTTAGCTAACGTTGACGCAAATGGAGAATTTGAAGTCACAATCCCGCTGGAAGTGGAGGGTGAAAATAAAATTGAAATTAAAGCTGTTGACGATGCGGGAAACACTGAAACCAAAGAGTTAAAACTTCACTTCAAAAAGTAGGTGCAAATTGACTTATTGGACTGGTTAATCGCGCACGTAACTTAAACCTAGTAAAAACCAAAATACGACCATAATTTGGGGGAAAAACAGAGAATTAACAAACTGTGAGTGCACTATTAAAGAAGTAATGCTCGCAAAACTAATCAACTTTAAATAGTTTTTACCAACACCCGTCAAAGCACCTTTAAAAATAGCAGCTAAAAATAAGGAAAAAGAAAGCAGACCAATAATACCCGTAGTTGCTGCTACCAACAGAATGCTTGAATCGGCACCAGAACCTGAATGTCCTCCCTCGGGATTATCAACAGAAAAGCTACCGGATTTAATTTGAGCGAATCTAAAAGTATTGAAGCCAACACCAAACAAATAATTATCAGAAAAAAATGAATACGCGAGATGCCAGCTTTCTATCCTTGAGCGGGCTGTTTCATCCAGCGTAAAAGCACTTATTACTCTTTCTCTTGATTTAGGAACTGCAGTTATCAGAAACAGGAAAACTACCAGAAGAGCCAAAAGTAATCTAGGGGATTTAATAATGCCTATGGCTACAATTGCTGTCATAAGTGCAAGATAGGAGCTTCTGGAAAAAGTTAATATCAAGGGAATGATAAACAGCAGACTTAAGATTAAATAAAATGTATTTTTTTTAAAGACATAAAGGCTTAATGAAACAACTGTAAACAGCACGATTAACCCTCCTGTGAAATTGGGATCTATCAAACTTGAAACAAGCCGATTTAAATGCGGATCCCAGCCAAAGTTACTCAGAAACCTCAAATCAGGAAGAACCAAAAGCTGCAACAAGCCAAAAATGGAAAAGGTAGCTCCAAGCGCAAGGATAACTTTTAACCAACGCTCGATTTCTTTTTTTTGAACAATATTAAGGGTAACGATAGCAATTGCAAAATAAAAAATAAACCTAAGTAGAAAAAGCGCGCCGGAGGCGACTTCGGAAATTGTGAATGAATTTAGCGCAAGAGTTAAAGAAAGCAATGCACAAGATACAAAAATTATAAAGAAATAAAAAACATTTCTGGCAAGATATATTTTTCTTTTGGAAAACAAACTGTAAATAAAAAATATAAAGACCGTTACAATGACGCTTATATCTGTCACTGTGACCGCTGAGCTGTCGCTACCAATGGTAAAACGCACCAACTGGCCTGGAATAATAGATGCTAAAGACAAAAGGAGGAGAAGCCGGATAATGTCCATTTGTGGGCAACAGAGGGTTCGAACCTCTGACCTCTCGCATGTGATACGAGCGCTCTAACCTGCTGAGCTAGCTGCCCTCCTGCTACTGTACGTGTGGCGCAATTTTAACATAAAATTAACTAGTATTTATGGATAATTCAAACAGCTTAATCACAACAATTAAGGAAATTTTCCAGACAGCCCTTATTTCTTTCGGTATTTTTTTGTTCGTCTACATTTTTTTAGTGCAACCCCACAGGGTTCAGGGCATATCGATGCTGCCCAATTTTGAGAACGCTGAACTACTTTTAACCCAAAAGGTAAGTTATAGATTTTCAGAGCCGAAGTTAAGAGATGTAATAGTCTTTGAAGCACCGATTGGTAACAAGGCAGATTTTATAAAAAGAGTGATAGGCCTACCTGGAGATACCGTCAGAATTGAGAACGGTGAAGTAATTGTTAACGGCTCAAAACTTGAAGAAAATTATATTAATAGCCAAACTGAAGGAAATATGGTTACTACTCTTAAAACAGACGAATATTTTGTTATGGGCGACAATAGATCCTCATCGTCAGATTCAAGAACTTTTGGCCCGATTAAGAAAGATTCGATCAAAGGAAAGGTCTGGCTAGTTTACTGGCCGATAATTAAATCGAATAATTTTAGGGGAATCAGGTTAATTTCCAGCAGCGACAATAGTATCCCTTAGGGATTTTATAAGCTTTGAAGTATCTTCCACTTTACCGCGAGCTATAATTTGCAGCTTAGCTTCAATTCTTGACTGACCAATTTTAACTTTTACTTTCACGCTGCCGCTAGTTAACTTACTAGTCAATTCTTCCTGATATTTATCAAGTTCCTCGCTTTGCAGTCTTAAGGTGGGTTTTTGTTGCCTTGGCGCAATATTTTCCCTAGATCTTAATTTGCGAGCAAGCTCTTCAGCTCCCCTAACAGAAAGATTTTTGGAAAGAATCTCTTTATATGCTTCAACTATCAAATGCGGGTCTTCAAGCGAAGCTAATGCCCTTGCATGACCTTCAGTAGTTGCACCGGAAGTTAATGCATCTTTTAAGACATCGGGTATGGTCAGAAGCCTTAGAGTGTTGGAGACATAAGGGGCACTTTTGCCGATTTTGACTGATATTTCACCGGTTGAAAGACCAAATTCGTCCATAAGACGCTTAAATGCCTGGGCTCTTTCGAGAGGATTGAGGTCTACGCGCTGAACGTTTTCAATAATTGCCATCTCAAGCATACCCTGAGGAGTAGTTTCTTTAATGAAAACAGGGACTTTTGCTAGTCCCGCAATTTTTGAGGCTCTCCAACGCCTTTCTCCGGCAATAATCTGGTAACCAGCTGGAGTTTTAGCAACCACAAGAGGTTCGAGAACACCGTGCTCTCTGATTGAATCAACTAGTTCAACCAGAGAATCAGGGGTAATCAACCCACGGGGCTGCAGGGGATTTGGCTGCAGCATATCAAGATCAATTTCGTATACCTGATTTTCTTCCATTTGAGTACTTTGACTAATCTACAAACACTACTCTTTTACTCTGGTTTTTTCGAAACTTAACGATTCCTTCTTTAACTGCAAAAATCGTGTGGTCTTTACCTAGCATGGTTCCGTTACCGGAGTAGAAATTTGTGCCTCTTTGGCGAATAATTATGCTGCCTGGTTTTGCCTTTTGGCCGCCGAATATTTTAACTCCAAGCCTCTTGCCGGCTGAATCTCTATTTTTATTAGTTGCGCCGCCGCCTTTTTTATGAGCCATAACTTCTCCTTCAGAGGAATTTCTAATTTCTAATTTTGCGAAGCAAAACTTCGCTTTCTAATTTCAAAATAATTTTCAAATTTGTCAATTTTTAGATTTTAGGTCAATTAGAATAATTAGGACAATTCTCTATGGATTCTACAAAGATTTTCACGAAGTGTCAATGTTCCTTTATTTATAGTTTGATATCTTTTGATACAAATATTTGGGATTTAGGAAGCAATTTTCTCGATTAAGACTTTTGTTTTTTTCTGCCTGTGACCGCGAGTTCGAAGATAACGGGATTTTGATTTGAATTTAACAACTCTAATCTTTTTTTCTTTAAAATTTTCCAGCACTTTTGCTCTAACTTTAGCTTTATCAACTAAAGGTTTGCCAATTTCCATCTTGTCGCCTTTGACTATTAAAAGAACCTGATCGAAGTTTACAGTGGCTTCTGGCACTGCATTGAGCTTTTCGACTGCAATTTGATCACCTTCTTCAACCTTATACTGTTTTGAGCCACTTCGTGGAATTTTACCACCAAAGATGCCTTTGCTTCAAATAACTAGTAACTTTTCCTAGCAATTGAAAAGACAATCCCTAAAATAAAAAGGTTGGTAAGAAGCGATGATCCTCCGTAAGAAATTAGCGGCAAAGTTATTCCAGTTACAGGTAATAAACCCATATTCATACCCACGTTAACCAAGAATTGGACAGATAAATAAGAAATAGCGCCCACAATTATCAATTGGCCAAACCGGTCGGCATTTTTGCAAATATTCACCGCGCGGAAAATCAACCATGTAAATAATATAAGAATTAAACTGGCTCCAACTAAACCCAGTTGCTCGGCAATTGCGGCAAAAATAAAATCGCTTTCCGCCTCAGGCAGAAATTGTAATTGGGATTGGCTACCGTGACCGTAACCTTTGCCAAAAATTAAACCCGAACCGATGGCAATTTTTGACTGAATTATGTTGTACCCGGTTCCAAGCGGGTCAGAAACCGGATTTGCAAAGCTGATAAGCCTCTCCTTTTGGTATGGAGCAAGAATTTGAAAAAGTAAAAAGAGAAAAATTGCCGCAGCAGTAAACAAAATTAGTGCATGCTTTACCCTTAATCCTGAAGCAAAAACAATACCTGCCCAGATAGCAAAAAACGCAAAGGTGTTGCCGATATCTGGTTGAAAAAAAACTAAGGCCATTGCCGACAGAATAAAAATAAAACCAAGCAAAAGATTTGTAAGTTTACCGGCAGAATTATTGCTGTAGAAGCTTGCCAAAAAAAGAATTAATGCTGCTTTGGTTATCTCCGAAGGCTGAAATCTAAAAAAACCGAGATCTACCCAACGAACTGAACCTCTAAACGGTTCTCCAAACAATAGGAGCAGGATAAGTATAACAAGACAAACAGCGTAGAAAATAGCTGAGTAATTTGCCCATCTGTCATAGTCAATCCTTGAAACCCAAAACAGTACTAGTAATCCAATTGTCCAAAATAAAAGTTGATTTCTAGCGAGTGTCGGGTTAATGGCCGAAATAATGAGAATTGAAAGAGAGCCTAGTGCAACTATCTGAAAGAAAAATAACCAATCCCATTTTGAACGCATTTAAAATCTGATAATTCCTAGTTTTGGCGATTTTACGAGTGACTTTGAAAGCGTTTCTTTTTTGATCTCCTCTTCATACTCCTTTGGCCAATTAGGTAGTTGAACTGCAACAATTTCCGATAAATCGCAACCTGCCTCTTTTCTGGCTTGCTGAATTTGGCGAATTATTTCGCGAGCCTCTCCTTTTTTCTTAAGAGCTGGAGTTATTGTTGTGTCTAGTTTTACCTTCGAGTTTTTGATAAAAGTTAACTTTTCAACATTTAATTCGGAAGCCAAAATACTTTCTATTTCACTTGTCAACTTAATGTCTCCGTAAGTGGCGCTCGACAAGGGCTGGCGGACTTTTATCCCTTCCATCTTCCTGATTGAATGAACTTGTTCTGCAATCTCGCGGCCTTTTTTCATTTCCAATATCAGCCTATTGTTGAGCAGTTTGTAGTTACCTTCGGGATAATCGGTAAGGCTCGCCGAGTTTTCGCCAGTCAGATTCTTGTAAATTTCTTCTGAAACAAACGGCGTGAATGGTGACAACAGTTTGGAAAGCGAGACTAAAATCCCGTACAAATTTGCGAGAAAAACATTTTCGTCATTTTTGTCGCTTGCAGGGCCTGCCCTGTTTCTTGATCTTCTAATGTACCAACCTGAAAGATCACCAATAACAAAATCTTCAATAAATTTTGACGCTGAAGCGGCGTCATATTTTTCCAAAGCCTTGTTAACTTTTAAAACTGTCGAAGTCAGACAAGATAGAGCCCATTTATCAAGTACTGTTAATTTTTTATTAATGTCTTTTGGAGTTTTGTCACAATTCCAACTGGCAAGATTTGCGTAATCTACAAAAAATTTGTAGCAGTTCCAAAGAATCAGATAAAAACGACGGCGCACTTCATCTGCTTTGTGATAACCAAATAATAAATTGCTCACGGGATTTTGGCTTAAGTACATCCAGCGCATGACATCAACGCCGATTTTGTCGGCTGCTTCATTAAATTCAATGGCATTACCACGACTTTTGTGCATTTCTTCACCCTTTTCGTCGGTAAGACTGGCAAAACCCAAAACAGTTTTAAATGGATTAGTATTTTTCAAAACTGTTGACATGGCAATTAGCGAGTAAAACCAGTTTTTAAACTGGCCAGGGAAAGATTCGGTAATGAAGTCAGCCGGGAACCAACTTTCACCCATTGTTGAAAATGGCACAATGCCGGCATCAAGCCAAGGGTTACCGACGTCGGGGATTCGATAGACTGTTGACTGACATTTGGAACATTTAATTTTAACTTGGTCAATCCATGGCCTATGTGGTGAATTACCGTCAAATTCTTGCCATCCTTCAATTGCTTTTTCTTTAAGTTCTTGTTTTGAGCCAAGGACTTCGAAGTCTCCGCACTTTATGCATTCCCATATTGGCAATGCTAGTCCCCAATAGCGTTTTTTAGAAATTAACCAATCGTGCATGTTCTTGAGCCAATCAAGTTCACGATCTAAACCGAATTTCGGCAGCCAATTAATTTTCTTGGCAACATCGATCATTTCTTCGCGAAGGGTTCTGCTTTTTTGGTCATTCGGATCCTTTAAGTCCATTGCGATATACCATTCGTCGACTACACGCCAAACCAGTTCACTTTTGCAGCGCCAGCAGGTTGGATATCTGTGCTTGTAATTTTCGAGTTTAAAAAGTGCTTCTTTTTGACGCAGCTGTTCGATTATCAAATCAGGATTGTCTTTAGCATTTTTACCGGTGAGATCACTCAAACCCTCGATGTAGTTTGCCGACTCGTCGATCGACTCAACCACATCTAATTTATTTTCTTTAGCAAGTTTAAAATCTTCTTCCCCGGCACCCGGAGCAATGTGCACCAAACCTGTTCCTTCTTCGGCGGTCACTAAATCTTTGGCGGCAATAACTCTATGCTCGACCCCCTTTAAAATAGGTAAATCATCAAAAATTCCGTGATATGTTGCTCCAACAAGTTCTTTTCCCTTGATAATTTTTTGCGGTTTTTCTTTGATACCAATGGCTTTTGCTCGTGTTTGCTCGATTATTAACTGGTCTTGGTCTACTTTGAAAATTCCGTATTTTAAATCCGAATTAACAGCTATTGCGACGTTAGAAGGTAGAGTCCATGGAGTTGTAGTCCAAACGAAAAAATACAGGTCGCCTGTTACCTGTAACCTGTTACCCACAACCTTGTACTTCACATAAACCGCTTTGTGAACAATTTCCTTATATTCTTCGGTTAAAATCTCGTGCTGGGAAATGGCAGTTCCGCAGCGGGGGCACCAGGGGACAGAATCTCGGCCTTTATATAAATAGCCTTTTTGGTGACAAACTTTTAAAAAATTCCAAATGGCGTAATTGTTTTCATCGCTTGATGTGTGGTAAGAATTTTGCCAATCCATAAAATAAGCCAAACGTTTGCTTTGTTCTGTTTGAATTTCTGAATATTTTTTAACTCTTTCTTTGCATTTATTAACAAATTTATCGATGCCATATTTTTCAATATCTTTTTTATTTTTAAAACCAAGTTCTTTTTCGACTTCAACTTCTACCCACAAACCCTGTTCGTCAAAGCCGTTTTGAAATCGCTGAGCGTAGCCTTTCATATTAAAATATCGCTGCCAAAGATCTTTATACGTTCTGCCCCAAGCATGATGAACACCCATAGGGTTGTTGGCGGTAATTGGCCCATCAAGAAAGGAAAAGCGCTTTTTGGAATTTTGATTCTTTTCCAAATATCTTTTGACAATCCCTGTTTCAGACCAAAATTTAAGGAGTTTTTTCTCCATCTCTACAAAATCTTGCTTTGGGTCAACTGGTTTAAATTGAGTTTTTTTAGACATTGTTATTGGCTAATTATGTCAGAAGGTAATTAGGTGTTCAAGGAGAATGAAGAGGAATTTTATGAAGCTTGACGGTAACCCATTCTATCTCTGGAATGGACCCTAATGTCTTTCGCTACGGAGAATCGAAACACCGGTCTACCATCTAGACGAAATTTCCTCAGGACAATTTCTGCTACGGATCCAATGAGCAAAACGTCTCCTTCTTTTCTCACTTGCTCGAGACATAATCCATTTCTCCCCTGACCCACCTGACTAATTCCAATTTTAACTGTTCTAGTTTTTGGAGATACTTCCTCCACAGTAAATGACAAATTATCAATCATTCTTTCTTCACCTTTGTTCATTGGAACCGGGAAATGAGGATATTCGCCTGTAGTCGGGTCTCCGATACCCACTTCAAAACGTGTGGATTTAAGCTCGAATATCTTTTTATTATCCTCTTCCCTCTCCACACCTGTATGCCGAATAGTACTTTCTATCACTTTAGTTGAGCAGCAAATTTATATTAGAACAAATTTCGTGAAAAAATCAAACACTTAAAGTTATTTTGTCTCTGCGCTGATCCAATCTAAGTACGATTTATTTACCTTATCGGGTTTAACGGATATGACTTCGGGTGTTTCATAACTTGATGACTGAATAATAATCGATTCTATTTTCCTGTAATCTTCCTTTTGCGCTTTTAAAATCATCATAAATTCTTTTGCTTCCTCAATCTTGCCCTTCCACCAATATACAGATTCAACGGGGATTAAATTGTAACAGGCAATTACCCTTTTCTTGAGTAAATCCTTGCCGATTTTTACTGCTTCGGATTTTTTTTGGAATGTTGTCAAAATTAAAATCATCCTATTGCAACAACCCTTCTAGGGTGCGTCCTTGTTATAGGGTTAAAAATCATCCTAATGAAGGCTTGAAAAAACTCCCCTAACATAAAGCAGAATTCCGCAAGTTAAAACGACAGTTGCACCAAGCCCTATTGTAAACAAGGACGACGTTTTTTCAGCCAAAATTCCAGACAGCAAATTTCCGAAAGGGATAATGCCTATGAACATTGTTAAGTAAACACCCATGATCCTAGCTCTCATGTGCTGAGGAGAAGCTATTTGAATCAAAGTATTGACAGTGGCAACTTGGGTTAAAAGACCAAAACCGGCGACAAACAACAAAACATGGGCAATTAAAAAATTGTCATTCAGGGCAAACAGAATTAGATTAACGGAGGAAACAATTATGCCAAAAAGCACTAAATAACCTTTTGTTTTGAATTTGGACATGGCGGAAGTAAAAACAGCTCCAACTAAACTACCGGCTCCGGCTGCAGAAAGAAGGGACCCTAAACCTTGGGGACCAACCTTAAAGATCTTTTCGGCTATAACAGGCATTAAAGTCGCATAAGGCCAGATAAAAACTGCAGTCAGCGCCGCGATTAAGATGAGGCAAGATATTTGCGGATGTTTAAATGAGTAAACTACTCCCAATTTCAAAGATACCAGTGGATGCGATCTGTCTTTGCGCTGCCTGAATTTAATAGGCTTAATGGCAAAAATAGCAGCAATTGCCGGAAGATAACTTAAGCCGTTGAATATGAATGTATAGCCAACGCCGATTGTAGCAATTAAAAAACCAGCTAGCGCCGGGCCTACAAACCTGGCTGCATTAAACAATCCGTTGTTAATAGGGATAGCAGACGCCAAATCGCGCCTGCCGACCATCTCAATAATGAAAGCAAGCCGAGTCGGTAGATCAAAAGCTCCTGTTACACCGGACATGAATGTGAGGATTAGTACCACATTCAGTGAAGCAACACCATTAATAACCGCAAGTCCTAGTAATACCGCTAAAACGGCGTCTAAGATTTGGGTTGAAATTAAGAGTTTTTGTTTATCAATTCTATCTGCCAGTACTCCCGCTATTGTTGTAAATAAAAGAAACGGCAGGCCAAAAACAGCAATTGTTGCGCCTACCCAGAAAGGTGAATGGGTCATCTGGAAAACGTAATAACCTATACCTACTTGGTGAAGCCAAAATCCGATTAGAGACAGCGCTTGACCAGCAAAATAGAGTTGAAAGTTTCGATGGGCTAAGGCTGGGAAAATTGAAATAACTCTGCCGGGAAGTTGAACAGGGGCAGCACCTGCTGTTGCTGCGGTAATTTCTAAATCTTCTATTATTTTTTCTTTCTCATCCATGCCAACTCATTGTAAAGTATTGACCAGTTTTTTAAATAGGTATATATTTTTGATATTGATATTTAAAATTTCTGCCATGGGGAGGTGATTGTTTATGCCTGAAGTTGTTGTTAATTATGTTGCAGTTGTGGTAGCCGCTGTAGCCAGCGTGGTTTTGTGCGCTATTTGGTATGGTCCATTACTGGGAAAAGTTTGGATGAAGGCAGTTGGTAAAACCAAAGCCGATCTGGATAAATCTAAAGGTGATATGCCAAAAATGTACGGAATTACAATAGTCGGGGCTCTGATAACTGCTTATGTGCTGGCGGTGTTTATCGGTTGGGCAAACGCAACTACAATTGCGCTTGCTGTAATTTTAGCTTTCTTAGTTTGGTTGGGATTCGTTGTAACTAGTACAGTTGGATCTGTAATATGGGAAGGTAGAAACCAGCAATCATTTTTAATTGACGTTAGCTATAGCTTTGTCCAGCTTATTTTAATGGCTGCAATTATTGTTGCCTGGCCGGCGTATTAAAGTTGGTTTGATTGGTTAATCAAGCCTTAACTTGCTTTGACTTGAACCAACTGGAAATAGTTTCGGTCAACATCGGCAAAAGTTGCAATATAGCCGTAACCCTCAACGTGGTAAGTATCAGCAACTAATTTTACTTTGGCTTTTTTGAGCCTTGTTACTTCCTTTTTAATATTGTCTACTTCGAGATTGAAAATGATTCTTTGCGGTTGTTTATTATTAGCTTTGACTTGTGAGTGATCGATTATATAAAAACTGCTTTTTTTACCAACAGACATTTCATACATTTCTTCATCGTCTTCTCCCATGACCGCTTCAAATTTAATCTTCAAACCAACCTTGTCGCGATAAAAGCCAGCTAATTTTTTGGCGTTTTGGGTAAAAAGTGTTAGACTTTCTAGATTTTTTATCATTTTTTATTCACCTCCCTTACCCTTCGAAGCTCTGTACAACAGAGCGAAGTAGGGCTTCTTTAATGCTTGTGCCAGAAGTTTATCGCGGAAAAATCAAAAAAACAATAAGGGAAAAGCGAATCTCCTAAAAAGAAATTTTATCACTCTTAAGTCGCAAAAGGGTGAGCAAAGAATAGATGATTATGAAGAAAATAGTATATTAAAGAAAAATTATTCAGTTGATGTTTGGTCTCGAAGTTTTTCTTCTTTTTCTTTTTGATATGACAGCACAACGACTTCATCTTCCCATGGAGCTATTGGACTCACAAAGGGCTTTCCTGTATCTTTGATACTCAGAGCTAATCTTTCAAGTCGCCTTCCAAAAACCACTTGTGATTCATTTTCAGTATGCCCAATAGCGCTTTGGGCTCTTTCTAATAATATTCTCTTAACCTCTCTATAATCACCCTTCTCCGCCATTTGCAGAGATCCTTCCACGTCCATTTTCATTAATTGATAGTAAGATTCTGCAAATTCGTAAGTTTCTATACCAAATTCCTGTTTCGCAGCTATCAGGTACTTCCCCTCAATCCATGTAAGTAAATGATAGTGCAAATAACGTGCGGCTAATTGATGAAAGTCCTCGCCTGCAAATTCGCTTCCTGATGAGATTTCTCTGGCTGACAATCGAACGGCGTGCATAGCCATCTGCGATCTGTCTTCTAGTCTTAAAACGGCTTCTATGGTAGACATGAATGGATTATACACAAATAAGACTTTAGATTCGAATTCTTGTGAGGTCGCATTCGCATAATGCTTTTAGAAAAATATGTGTCGCACAATAAACATGGTGGAATTCAGATTTTTATGAATCTTCTGATTTTCTGATGCGAATTTTTGATTCGTCAATTACCGTAAATTTATTTATGATCTTGTTGGAATAATTTTTTAGGAAAGACTTGAGGAATTTAATTTTAGTTTTGACTACTTCTGTTCTAAATCGTAAAAGGACTACACCCTTATGCGGCAGCTGTTTAAGAAATATAAGATCACCAAAATCTTTGTCGTTGGTAATTATAATTCTGGTTTCTTGAGTGGCTTTTTCCAGAACTCTCTCATCTTCCAGAGAAGGAAAATCTTCTGCTATCGCTATTACATCATAGTTTAATTTTCGGAGCCACAAGACGATTGAATATTCCAGACTTTCATCTGCGATGAATTTCAATTTTTTGGACATCCGGAACTTTTAGAGGCTAGCCGGATAAACTTCTTCTCTTGAAACGAGCGAGTGTGCGTATTTTAGAATCTCTTGTATATGATCTTTCGTGAGTCGCGGATAATCCCTTAAGATTTCATCTGCTGGTATATTTTCTGCTAGTTTTTTGAGAATTAAATCCACAGGAATTCTAGTCCCGCGAATTACAGGTTTCCCTGCAAGAATTTGGGAGTCTGCAATAATGTTTTTGCCAAATATGACTTTCATAATACGAACATTATACTACATCAGATCCTGAATTAAATTCAGGATGACAAAAAAGAGGTTACCTGATTTGCCGCAAAAAAGTCGGCACGTCGAATTCGTCGTCATCAGCATGACCATCGCCTCTTGGCTTTTCGTGATCTTCTTCTTCAGCTTCTGTCTCTATGTCCCGCTGAACAATGGGTCGGGCGTACTGTTGTCTTGATTGATCAAAGCCGGTAGCAATTACTGTTACCTTAACCTGATCAACTAGCTTGTCGTCGATGGCTGCACCGAAAATAATTTGGGCATCGGGATCGGCCAGAGACGTGATTACTTTGGCAGCCTCGTCAACCTCATTCATGGTCATGTCAGATCCTCCGGTAATATTAAAGAGAACTCCGCGAGCTCCTTCGATTGAAGAGTCAAGAAGCGGAGAGGCAATAGCACTTCTGGCTGCTGTTGCGGCACGGTTTTCGCCGGTTGCAGAACCAACCCCCATGAGGGTCGAGCCTGCGCCTTTCATGATAGCTTTAACATCGGCAAAATCGACATTAATTAGGCCTGGCACAACAATGATATCGGAAATACCCTGAACGCCTTGTGAGAGAATTGAGTCTGCCAACTTAAATGCTTCAAGTAGGGACATGCTTTTGTCGACGACATCTAAAAGCTTTTGGTTGGGAATAACAATTAATGTATCCACTTTGCCTTTAAGGATTTCGATGCCTTCATCGGCAACGACCATCCTGCGGGTTCCCTCGAAGCCAAACGGCTTGGTAACAACTCCGATCGTTAAAATGCCCAGTTTTTTGGCAAGTTCGGCAATTACCGGACCGGCTCCAGTGCCGGTTCCTCCGCCAGCGCCGTAGGTTAAAAAAACCATATCAGCACCGACAATAGTTTCCTTAATTCTTTCCAGCGATTCTTCGGCCGCTTTGCTGCCGAGTTCGGGATCGGCTCCGGCACCTAAACCTTTGGTTAAACCATCGCCTATTTGCACTTTTGTCTGGGCAAGGGAGGCCAGTAAGTGCTGCTGGTCAGTATTTACTGCTACAAAATCGACACCTTGTATTTGGGCCTGAGTAATCATCGAGTTAAGAGCGTTGGTACCGCCACCGCCTATTCCCAACACTTTTATTTTGGCAAATCTGTTTACATCGGGTTTGATTAGCATAGGAGGTTAAAAGCTTGCTGCAATTTATCACAGCCAGATTTTTATTTCAAGCTTTAGGGCAGAAGATTTTTAATGATGTTAATTCCCTTGTTAAAAACGCTCTTGATTTCTATTCTGCCAACCAGAGGCAGACGAACGTCTTCCTGTTGGAATCCAGCGCCATACATGATAAGCCCAACGCTGGTTGCAAACTGCGGCGATGAGACCTCATCAACCAGGCCTGAAATATTTTGCGGCAAGCCAATTCTTGCCGGCATCCCAAGCTCTGATTTAGCAAGTTCAAGTATGCCCGAAGTTGCCGCTCCGCCTCCAGTTATTACAACACCTGAGGGCATAAGGCTAGCAAACCCTGAATTTTGTATTTCCAGCTTAACCATAGTTAAAATTTCTTTAAGCCTTGGCTTGATAATGCCATCCGTCAAAGTTTTTTTAGAAACGGATTTTAAATCCTCATCTATTGAGAGGCTTGCAATATCCAAATCATCTGATTCTTTTTTGTCTTGCGGCTCACCTTTTTCGTTTGGCTCAACCGCAATCTTTGGTGGCTTGGAGAGGGCCAGCTTTATTTTTTCTGCGGATTCCAAAGATATACGCAGGCCAATGGCCAGATCATTGGTGACATTGCGGGCGCCGATTGGCAAAACCGCACAGTGGGCCGGTGCACCATCTATAAAAATGCAGATATCCGTTGTTCCTCCGCCAAAATCAACTAAAATAACCCCGAGCTCTTTTTCAGTATCGGTTAAAACCGAATAAGTCGAGGCAAGGCCGGCAAAAACCATTGCTTCGACATCGACGCCTACTTGGCTGGCGCATTTGGCTATATTGCGAAGCGCGGTGGCCGCACCGGTAACTATATTGGTCTCAACTTCCAACCTAACCCCGTTCATGCCAATAGGATCCTTAATTCCGCTTTGTGAATCAACTACAAAATATCTGGGGATAACATGAATTATTTCCCTTGAAGAAGGCAGGGATACTGCTCTGGCCGCTTCGATTACTCGATCAACATCATCAACTGAAATCTCTGCATTCGGATTGGAAACTGCAACTACACCTTTGGAGTTTTGAGATTCAATATGAGTACCATCAACAGAAACAAAGGCCGCGCCGATTGAGTAACCTGCCATGCGCTCTGAGGATTCCAGAGACTGAGTAATGCTGGCTACACATTCATCGATATCTACAACCTGACCTTTTCTCAAACCCTTGGCAGGTACAGAAGCTCCTCCGATTATGTTTAATTTTTCTTCGTCTTCAACACTTGCAATTACGGTGGAAATTTTTGTTGAGCCAATGTCAATGCCGACAATTACTTTATCTTTGGTCATAATTTACTTTTTAGAAGAGATGACAGGCTTTTCAAATCGCATGTCAATTTTGTCGATTTTAGTAGCGTCTATTTTAGCTTCTGCTAAGATCACCTGTAAAGAGTCCACTTGCTTGATAGGGTTTTTGTTGGTTGAAAATATTACTAAGATATCTTTATTGCTATAGACGGCAATCTGGTCTTCATCTACTATCCTAACTGTAGTTGGAACAAAATCAGATTTTAGAAGATTATCGATTATTTCAAGAGCAAAAAGAATATTTTTATCATCTAACCTTTGACTAACATTTAATTCAAAATTAGTGGGCAGGAAAATGGTCGGTATCTGCACTTTATCGTAGACCCTAACAAGCAACCCATCTTTGGTAAGGTAAAATTCAGTCTCAGCAATTTTGGCAATAGGCCTTTTTGATTGAATATTGATTTCGACGTTTGAAGGAAATTGTCTGTTAACTTCAATAGCCTCAATACAGGCAAATTGATTCTTAATTACTCGGGCGGTTTCTTGGGAATTTAAAAATATTAAACTCTCGCCAATTAGATTATCTTCGGCAATTTTTTGAGAATTTTTAATACACGCCGCATCATCATTAAAGGTAACGCTTTTGATTTCAAACAACGGAGAAAAGACGGCTACAAACGCCAAGACAAAGCCTGAGGCAACTAAGACCAAAAGTTTGATCACTATAGTTCAAGTATAACTTAAAACATAGCCAGCAAGCTTGGCGGTCGCTCCCTTTGGTAATGTTTTTTGAAACTTTACAGCCTGGTTTTTAAGAAGAGACAAATCTTGCAGTGACTCTTTAATTACTGTAAGCAAATTCTCTTGAGAAGCATTGTCTTGCCTGAGAATTCGGCAGCTCCCTGCTTTTTCTAAAATTTTTGCATTCTCTTCCTGTTCGCGCTCGGCTGCAAAAGGCAGAGGAATTAGAATCGCCACTTTGGCAAGCAGTGCTAAATCCCAAACTGTATTTGCGCCCGACCTGCTGACAATAAGATCCGCCCTGTTTAAAACTGCCCCAATATCTTGCGGGTAAATGTAATCGACCGCTAAATAATTGCTTCTTTGAATTTTCCGCGCATTGTCTAAGTCACCATTAAAATTGGCAGTGCCGACTTGATGGAAAATATTATACTTTGAAAGTTTAGGCAGAATATCAAATATTCTTTGGTTTAAAAAGTGCGAACCCTGATTGCCGCCAATTATAAGTATTAACTTTTGAGATTTTGCTAAAAAATTTCTTATATTTGGATTTGCGGCCCTTTTGTTAAAAATAGCTTTTCTGGCAAGATTGCCAATTACTTCAGTTTTTTCTTTGGGAAAACATTTTTGGGTTTGTGACCATGATAAGAAAATTCTTTTTACAAAAAGTGAATTGATTTTACTGGCTAGACCCGCTTGAATGCTTTGTTCATGAGTTATTGATGTAATACCAATTAACCAGCCGCTAAAAACAACAGGCAGCGACAAATAACCTCCAAAGGAAACAATCATGTTTGGTCTGGTTGTAATTAAATAAATCAGACTTTGAATAAAACCAATAGGCACTTTAAGTAGAGCCGTTATTGTATATTTTGTAAATTTGCGCTGAAACCTACCAGCGGTAAGCTCGTAAAACTTTATATTCAAATCAGAAATTGTTCTGAATTCGGCAGATAAATTTTTTGAACCTTCGGTTGCATGCTTTCGACCAAAAAAAAGCACCTCAACTTCTTTGTATTTTTTTAACTCGTTAACTAGTGAAAGCGCTGGTGTCAGATGCCCGCCACAGATGACAATCTTTTTCATGATCGTCTTTTGATATTAATTAAAATTCCGATTGACGCTAGAGTCACAAAAAGAGAAGAGCCGCCATATGAAATAAAAGGCAGCGGAACTCCGGTTAGGGGCACAAGCGCAACATTGGAAGCGATATTAAAAAGACTCTGAACTGCAAGTAAACTTGCCAGGCCAACAGCGAGGATTTTCCCTGAATAGTCAGACGTTTCTTTGGCAATTTTTATGGCGCGCGAAATCAAAAATAAAATAATGAAAATAAGCAGTAGCGCACCAATAAAACCAACTTCTTCGGCGATTACAGCAAAAATGGCATCGTTGTGGACCTCGGGAATAAATTCAAATTTACTTCGTGCGCTTCCCAAACCTACCCCAAACAAGCCACCTGCTGCTATGGCAATTACTATTTGGTTAATCTGGTATGAAGCACCTGCAGGATCAAAAGCCGGATCCAAAAATGCTTTTAATCTATTTAAGCGATAAGGCTGAAGGAGAACTGCCACAAGAGCAGCTGACGCTAAAGTGGGAAGAGCTAGGAGAAAATGCCAAAGCGGCGCACCTGATGCGAAATAAATAATCATGGCAAGAGCAGTAAAAATTAAAGCTGTTCCAAGATCCGGTTGAACAACGACTAGTGCCGTTACCAGCAGAACAGGTAAAAAATAAACGAGTACAGAATCAAAAAGACCAATTTTATAGTCTTTAAACTTTGACATTATGTGGGTCGTGTAAAAAATTACTGCTAATTTTACGAACTCTGAAGGCTGAAAAGTTAAGTCCTGAATTGAGATCCAACGCCTTGCACCAAGCACTTCTGTGCCGATAAACGGAATCAAAACGGCTATCAGAAGTATTGAGCCAACTGCCAAGAGCACAGGGCCCAACTTTATTAATTTATGATAGTCAAAAAAACTGAAAAACGATAGCGCCATAAAACCAAGGGTTGCCCAAGCCAGCTGGTTTTTAAAATAATAAAACAAATCGCGAAATGCAGTTACAACCGAAGAATCATAAATAGCAATTAGCCCAAAAATGATGAGTATAAAAGTTGCCAGAATTAACCAAATATCTATTGGAGCATTTTGACTTTTGTAAAAACTTGTTCTACTTTTCATTTTATTTTAAATACACAATCGCTAAATTGTTGACCGCGGTCTTCATAATTTGCAAACATATCGAACGAAGCACAGGCAGGAGAAAGAATTATACTATCGCCTTTTTGGGCAATATCTTGTGCGCTTTTGACAATATCTTTCATATTAGATAAGTTTTCAATTGATTCTCCTCGAAAGCTACCGGCAGTTTGCAATGATTTTTTGATTCTTTGAGCCTCTTTGCCTATCAAAATTATGGCTTTAATCTTTCTGTTGGAAACGATCCTCTCAGAAAGAACAGTAAAATCCGATTTTTTTGATGAACCGCCAAGAATTAGAATTTTTGGACCAGTCAATGCCTCAATTGCAGCAATTGTGGTTTCAGGAATAGTCGAATATGAATCATTGTAATATTTAACTCCTTTAACTTCTTTTATTAGCTGGAGCCTATGTTTAAGACCCTTAAATGTTGACAGCACATTTGAAATCGACTGATTGGAGATATTTAGGATTTTTGATACTAAAGCGGCCGCGCAGGCATTCTGTAAATTATGTTTGCCTGCAAGTAATATTTTATTAATATTTATTAAATTTTCTCTGCCGATAACATTTGAGATAATTTCACCATTTTCTAAAAATACTCCGTTTGCTTTGCTGTGTGTAGAAAAGTAGTAAATTTTTGCTTTAGTCAATTTTGCTAACTGTTTTGAAGTTTCAAAATCTTCGTTAATTACTGCAAAATCTCTACTTGTTTGAAATTTAACTATCGACTCTTTGGCTTGCTGGTACTCTCTTTGGTCCTGATGCCAGTCTAAATGCTCAGATGTAATCATCAAAACTACAGCTATATGAGGACTAAACTTAAGATCAGTCAGTTGGAAACTCGAAAGCTCCAAAATTACGATTGAGTTTTTATCTAATTTAGGAAGAATTTCAAGAGCCGGAGTTCCGATATTGCCGGCGAGAAAAACATTCTTATTTTCCTGTCTTACAATTTCGTAAATTAAGGTCGATGTTGTGCCTTTGCCTTTAGTACCGGTTACTCCAATAATTTTCGCCGGACAATTTTCAAAAAAAATGTTTGTTGCAGAAGTCAGCTTGGCGCCTTTCTTCTTATAAAACTCTAAGTTTGGGTGATTGGGCCTCACTCCTGGTGAGCGAATAACATTTTCAAATTTCTCATCTTGGGGTCTTTTACCGCTGAAGTAAAATTCGACGTTTTTTACTTTTAGTTTCTTAAAGGTCAATTTGTCGATACTCTCTTGGTCCTTGTCATCAAAAATAGAAATGCGATTATTATTGCCAAGGAAATTAGCGGCAGACACGCCTTCTGTGCCAAAACCAAAAATAGCAATATTTTTTTTAATAATCATTAAAATTGAAACTAAATGTAGGCTTTTTTACCCGTTATTTTATATTTTAGTAGTTTTGAAGCAACAAGTGAAAACTCTTTCGGATCGCCTGTGGTGTAGAATTCGTCAACATCTGACTCTCCAAATTCAGAAAGACTATTAGCTTCTGTTAAAAGCTGCTTTACTCTTTTGGCAACAGCTCTACCTGAATCGATTATTTTGGAATTTTTGCCTATGCCCTTTTGTATCTGCTCTTTAAAAAAAGGATAGTGGGTACAACCCAGGACTATGATGTCGGCTCCAAATGATTTTATTTCTTTTGCATATTTGGCAACCAAATCTTTTATTGCTTTCTCATCTAATATTTCTATAGCATCTTCTAAACCTTTGCAGCCAAGTAGTAATGTTTTCTTACCTCTTGCAAACTTACTGGCTAGGTTTTTTAAATAAGCGCTTTTGGCAGTTGCGGGTGTCGACATAATCGCAATTTTATCGTTCTTTGTTTTTTGGGCAGCGGGTTTTAAAGCGGGTACAACACCGATAATTGGATTTTTAATTTTTTCTCTCAGATAGTCCAGTGCATAGCAAGTCGCAGTATTGCAGGCAACAACAATCATACTTACATCTTTTAAAAGCAAAAAGGAAGCAACTTTTTCAGATAACTCCTGCAGTTCTTTTTGCGTCTTTGCACCGTAAGGAACGTTAGCCTGATCGGCGATAAAAATAAACTTCTCGTTTGGCAATAACTTCTTGATTTCCAATAAAACCGAAAGACCTCCAACACCACTGTCGAATAAACCTATGGGGCGACTATCTACCATTTTTAAAAAAACGAAAGCCAAAGACCAAAGATTGCAAACATTATTTGGGCAAGCCAAAACCTGAAGACAATTTTTGGTTCCTGCCAGCCTTTATGCTGCAACCAAAGATGTAAGGGTGCAACCTCAAAAATCCGCTTTTTTCTAATTTTTCTGGATAAGATCTGAAGAAGAGATGACGCTACTTCGACAACAAAGATTCCGCCGATTATGCCAAGTCCAATTGGTTTTCCCAAAAGAAGACCGGCAACGGCGAGCGTTGCCCCAAAAGACATGGCGCCAACATCACCGAGCATTATGCGCGCCGGCCAAATGTTAAAGTAGAGAAAAGCGATCAAGGAACCAACTAATAACCCCAGAAAAATTGACAGTGTTGTATCAAGAATTGAAGCCGACATCACAAGCAAGGCTACAAGACAAATTAACAGCAGTCCTGTTGCTAAACCGTCCAGACCGTCGGAAATATTTACGGCGTTGGCAAATGCAACAATTGTAAAGGTTGCAAACGGTATATAAAGAATCCCTAGATGGAAAACGTCAAAAAATCTTACGTTGACAATATCTATCCCTAAGGCAAAATAGAGCATAGAAGCAACAACTGCAGCGAGAACCCATTGGACGACAAATTTTACACGAAATCTCAAACCCCAAAATTTTATCCTTCTAAAACCAAATGTCTTTCTTAAATCATCATAAAGACCAAGCAGCCCGAATGATAAAAAAGTAAAAAGAATTACATTTACCTCTTGTTTGAAAGGGTAAATAGAAGTTGTTGTGATGCCAATAAGCGGGGACAAGTAGTTAGTTAAAAGATAGAGTAGGGTGACAACAAAAATTATCAGCGCTCCCCCACCAACAGGTGTGCCGGATTTATGATCGTGCAATTGATCAAAAATAAGGGTTCTATTATCAAACATATCACGGGTTTTTTGTTTTTGCCTGGTAAATTTAATCCTGTAAAGAATATTTATGAAGGGAACTAAAAGAACGCTTATTACGAAAAAAGAAAGCAATACGAGGCCTAAAATTTGAACCATACCTGAATCTTTATTATTTCAAATTCCCGCAATGATAACAAGAAATGTGCGTAGACTTCCCTTGAAGAGCAAAAACAATTCTTTCAAGATGAGCGTGGCGCGAACCTTTAGTTAAAATCAAAGAATTTTTAGCAGCCACTTTTTTTATTTTCTTGAGAGCCTGATGAATTGTTGGGAAACTTGAAACTTTGCCTTTGAAATTTCCGCTTCTGGCACTCTTTCCGATAATACCAGCTGCTTGGCCAATTGTTATTAAGTAGCTTATATTGGTGCCTGAAATAAATTTGCCTAAATTGTTGTGAGCCGATTGGGATAAACTGCCTAAATCTTTCATCTCGCCAAGTACGGCGATTTTCTGATAATTTGCACCTAAATCGACAAGCGTTTCTATCGATTCTTTAGCCGCCTTAGGTGAGGAATTGTAGGTGTCGTCAAGAATATTAAATTTTGGGGTTTTAATTACACTTAATCTGTGTCTGGGCGCATCGACTTTTGAAAGCCCGGATGCAATTTGTTTTAAAGTAAGCCCAGCAATAATACCCATTGAGGCCGCTGCAAGTGCCGAAAGCATCTGGTGCTTGCCAACAATATTCCAAGAAACTACTAGCGTATCAGCATGGTAATGCAACCTAAATGTTGAACCATTTAAATTTTGGTTGAAGTTAGAAATTTTAATTGCTGAATTGGAACCTTTGCCGAACCAAAAGATACTCGCTTTAGTATCAGCCTTCATTTTAACTACCATAGGATCGTCTGCATTTAAAATTGCCGTACCTGCCCGTGGAAGACTTTTAACCAGTTTAACTTTTTCCTGAAACACTCCACGCTCTGATTTGAAATATTTAGTATGAGTAGGGGCAACATTAGTTACTATTGCAAATTTTGGCTTAGTTAGCCAAAGATAGTAATCCATGTCGCCTGGGTGCTCAACACCGTACTCTAAAACAATAAATTTGTGCCAGGGCCTAGCTTTTAAAATAGTTTGGGGAATTCTAAAAGTCGGGTCAAGATTTTCATCACCAACGACAACTTTGTACTTCTGACTTAAAACACTAGCAATTGCGTTTTGGGTCAGGGTTTTGCCTACGCTGCCGGTAACGCCGATTACTTGAACGTTTGGCAAAGATTTAAGATATAACTTTGCTAAATATGCTCGAGCCGCGTGCAAAGGTTTTTTCCAAGGCTTAATTTCTCTAAAAACGTCAAGACTTAACATAGGGTTAATTATACCAAACTATGGGGTTGAATATGAAATAATTTTGTCTAAAAGTTTGGGGTAACTGATACCCGCTGCTTTGGCGGCTTTGGGAAAAAGCGAAACAGGAGTTAGGCCCGGGATGGTATTGATCTCAAGAATGTATACGTCTTTGCCGCGAATTATCATGTCCACCCGGCCGAAACCATGACAACTCATTGCAATATAGGCATTAAGAGCTGCCTCTTGTGCCCTTTTAGTCAAGAGTTTGCTGATTCTTGCTGGAACTATTTCCTTGCAAAGACGTTCATTGTATTTTGCTTCGTAGTCAAAAAATGATATTTTAGGCACAATTTCAACAAGTGGCAAAGCAACAAGTTTTTCTTTTCCTAATATAGAGCCTGTGACTTCTACTCCATCGACATTTTCCTCAACTAGAGCTTGATCGGAATATTTGTAGGCTTTTTTGAGGGCTGACACTAATTCTTTTTTGTTCTTAACTTTAAAAACTCCAACGGATGAACCTTGATTATTCGGCTTTACGAAAACTGGAAAGTCGAAATTCAATTTGGGAATAGTTCCGCTTTTTTTGACCACAATAGTCTTTGGTACTTTAAGACCTGCTTGAGTAAATAATTTCCTTGAGTAAATTTTGTCGATGGCGAGTGCTGAAGCTAAAACCTTTGACCCGGTATAGGGAATATCAATTAAATCTAAAAACCCTTGAACTCGCCCATCTTCACCATTTGAGCCGTGAAGCGCTATAAAAACCAAATCGATATTCTTATCTTTGAATAGTTTTGGGTAGACACTGTCAGACTGAAAATTAAAGACTTTTGATTTATTACCTCTAACTCTTACAGCGGCGGGGGAGTCTAAAAAAAATTTCTCACTCTTCGCGACTTGCCAATTTCTGCCACCAGGGCTTATGTTAATGGGAAATACATTATATTTTTTTCGATCTAAATTCTTGACGACTTCCCTACCAGACATCAGAGATATTTCGTGCTCAGAAGATTTTCCGCCCATTAAAACGGCTACATTAATTTTCTTGCTCATTTATGAAATTTTTTTAACTTGCGCGCCGAGGGCAGTAAGTCTGTCGACTATATTTTCATAACCTCTTTCGATTAAATCCGCTCTTTCGATTGTGCTTTTGCCTTTGGCAATTAAAGCGGCGATAACTAAGGCAATGCCTGCCCGAATGTCCGGCGTATCAAGTCTTTGCCCGCGAAGTTTTGAAGGGCCATACACAAAAACCCTGTGGGGATCGGCGATTTCTACTTTGGCGCCCATTGAAAGTAATTTGTCGACAAAAAACATTCTGGATTCATACATCCAGTCATGCAGAATCGTCATGCCTTCGGCTTGTGTCGCCAAAACAATCATTGGAGCCATAAGGTCTGTTGGAAAACCCGGCCAAACATCAGTAACAACTTTTTCTTGTGATTTGAGCTTTGAGGCTTTAACAATTAATTTGTTGTCTTCTAACTGGTAGTCAACCCCGAAATTTTTTAGAGTCAATAAAATCATATCGAGATCCTCTTTAATTATTGGTGATATTTCAATTCTTTTGGAAGCGGTGGCTGCCAGTATGGCAAAAGTTCCGACCTCAATATGATCTGGCCTGACCACATGGTTTGCACCGAATAACTTTTGGACCCCAGTAACTGAAATGGTATTTGATCCAATACCATTTATGTCTGCGCCCATCTTGATTAAAAAAAGACAAAGGTCGACTATGTGTGGCTCAGTTGCTGCCCTTTTGATAATTGTTTTACCATCCGCAAGACTGGCTGCTATTAGCGCATTTTCCGTTGCCGTTACTGATGCTTCTTGAAGAAAAATTTCAGTACCTTTAAATTTAGATACACTTGCAATTATCTGGTCATTTTCGACATCCACTTTTGCCCCCAAGCTTCTTAAAACCTGTAAATGGGCATCAAGCGATCGCCTGCCAATAATATCGCCGCCGGGATAACCCATTTTTATTTTGCCAACTCTTGATAGGATTGCACCTAGAAGCACAACGGACGCTCTAAGCTTAACCGTCAAAACTCTCGGGAATTCTACTTCTTTAATATTTTTTGGACTTATTGTTATCTTGTTTTTTGTTTTGACGACTCTTGCGCCACTAAGCTTTAAAAGCTCGGACATAACTTCTACGTCGGAAATTTCCGGAATATTTTCAATGGTGGAAGATTCTTTCGTCAAAAGTGAAGCCGCCATAATAGGCAGGACGGAATTTTTGTTGCCAGCAACTTTTATTTTTCCTGAAAGTTTTTTACCGCCCTTTATTTCAAGCTTAGCCATAATACCCCCTTCGGAGGAATTTCTAATTTTTAATTTCTAATTTCTAATCGATTAACCAAACACAAATTTTTGTAAATATTGATTAATTGGTCAATTAGAGAATTCATTAAAATCGCCGATGTAAAATATCTCCTCTTTAAGGCTAATACCATAGGTTTCTTTAGTTTTTTGCTTAATAAGACTAACCAATTTTATCACGTCAGTGGCTGTCGCATTGTTAGTGTTAAGTATAAAGTTGGCATGGTGAGTTGATACTTCGGCTCCTCCAATTTTTGTGCCTTTTAAACCAAGACTATCAATTATGAAACCAGCCGATGTTGTTAAATTTGGAGTCGCCAGTCGATTTGCATCACTCTCGTCAATGTTTCTAAAAACACAGCCTGAGCAAGCAATACCTATCGGCTGCTCTTCGTTGCGCCTCTTAACATTATCCATTGCTTTTTGCCAAAGAAGGGCATCATCTTCAACCTTATCAAGCTTAAATGAAGCTTGTAGGACAATTTCGCCTGTTTGTTGAATCTTTGAATGATCATAGGAAAATTCAAAATATTTTTGGTCAACTTCTTTAACTTTACCGGACTTTGGATCAAATAGAATAGCTGATGCAAGCCGACTGCCCAAAAACTGACCTTTTTCGACTTCAAAATGGGCATTGATTTTAATGCCGCCGCCAACTGTTCCCGGAACGGAAAGCAAAAATTCTAAGCCTTCTAAACCTTGATCCAAGCTGAAACGTGCAAGCTGGTTCATTAATGTTCCGGACGCAGCAGAAACCAGCGCATTTTTAATACCTCTTCCATGTTTACCATATGTTCCCTTAAGACCAACAAGTTTCACACCGGAAGCGCGATTTTTTACAACTAAGCCGTCAAAGCCGCTATCGGAAACCAAAACGTTGGCTCCACCCCCTAAAACAGTGAAGGGAATTTTTACGTCATGCGCAGTCTCCAAGGCCAACTTTAAATCCTCGACGCTTTTTGCTTCGAAAAATAGTTTGGCCGGACCACCGATTTTGAAGTATGTGTGTTTGGAAAGCGGTTCATTTTCAAAAACCCGTAAAGGTCCTAAAATGTTTTTAATTTCATCTACTTGTTGCATTTGTTCTATTGTAACAACCCTTTAAGGGTCCGTCCTTATTATAGGTTAACTCTTTCTAACTTTTAACAAATCGTAAAGTTTATAAACGTCTCCGGCACCCATTGAAAGTATAACGTCGAAATCTTTGATCCTTTTTTTAAGATAGCTGGCTGAATTTTCAACGGAACCTGCGTAAACTGCTTTTTTACCAACTGATTTAACAAGTTTCATGGAAAGTTTCTGCTTATCCCCTTTTTCCCGAGCTGCAAAAACATCAGTTATTAAAATTGAATCAACATTGGTTTTTTTAAAACTGGAAACAAAATCATCAAAGAACACATTGATTCTGGAAAATGTGTGCGGTTCAAAAACCAAAACTACTTTTTTGCCTCCATATCTGGCTTTTAAGGCATTGGCGGTTGTTACCATGGTATAGGGTTGAACCGCGTAATCATCAAAAACTACAGCTGAACCTATTTTTCCTTTAAGCTCAAGTCTCCTGGCAACTCCTTTAAAATTTTGGACGGATTTTTTGGCTCTGTCTATGTCCAGTTTTAAAAGTTTAGCAACAGTTAGAGCAACGAGAGCGTTTATTTTTCTAAACTCGCCTATTATTGATAACTTTTTAATTTTAAAGTCCTCGACCTTCACAACTTTGAGATCTTTTCTTGAAGATTTTGCTAAATCAGTTAAGCTCTTTTCATCGCTGATTATTAAAATGCCGTCTTTTTTAATATTGTTGATAAATTTTTGATACGATTTTTCGAGTAATTCTTGGTTTTTGAAATAGTCCGGATGATCCCATGCAACGTTTAAAATAACTGCAACGTCTGGTCTGTAGCTAAGAAAGTTATCAGCATATTCATCGGCTTCGTTAACATAGTATTTCGATCTGCCTACTTTGTAATTTTTACCCCAGTCAAGAACTGTGGCACCGACTTCGCAGGTTGGATCCAACCCGCAAGTTGCTAATACTTGGGAAATCATGGCCGTTGTCGTCGACTTACCGTAGCCGCCGGCAACAGAAATAACAAACTTGTTTTTTTGTAAAAATTTTCCCTGAAATTCCTGCCAAGCTAAAATTGGAATATTTTGTTTTTTTGCTTCAACTAACTCTTGATTGTGAGGATCATTTTTAACAACCGCAGGAGATACGATTAGCATTGCAATATTGTGTAGGTGCAATGCATCGTGTCCTTTTTTAACAGTTAGTTTTGAATTTTTTGTATACGACGAATGAGGATTTAAGTCGCAACCGGAAACGTCATAACCACACGCTTTGGCAATTCCGGCTGCTGCCGAAGCTCCGGCTCCACCTATTCCCATGATATGAATTTTTTTGTTAAATTTTTCGTTGGCGAATTTAAGTTCAGCGGCTGTATTTATTCCATGCCACTGTCTTTGATCTTTAAGCGTATACGAGCTGACTTTTTGGCCACTATTAATTGCAACTTCAACCAAATCTACTAAATATTTTTCGCCACCAACAGTCGACCTTTTAACCTTGTAGAGATTATCTTGAAGCCAATCCTTTTTGAAAACATAAAGGCCGGCATTGATTATTTTTATTTTCTTTTGCTCTGCGGTCGCCTCTTTCTCCTCAACAATAGCCAAGACTTGGTCACCATCTCTTATAATTCTTCCTAAACCATAAGGATTTTTAACGTTGACTGATAAAAACGTCTGAGTACTATTTGTGTCTATATGATGTTTTATTACTCGTTTTATTGTTTCCGGTTTGTAAAAGGCACTGTCGTCACCGTTGACAACTAGCACTGTATTGATTCCTTCTTTTACTTTTTCGAGACCTTTTTGCGCGGCATCAGCTGTTCCTTCAGGCTCTTGTTGAATAGCCAGAGTAATTTTATCAGGTAGCATTTTTTTTAACTGATTTACATTTTTAGGACTGGCGACAATTATAATTTGGCCTAAATCTAGCGCTTGCAGATTATCAATCGTTCTTAAAATCATGGGCTTGCCGGCAATCTTGTGAAGTATTTTTGAAGTTTTTGACTTCATTCTCTTACCAACTCCGGCCGCCAAAACGATAGCTGCTACCTTTCTCATTTTATTTTCCTATTTATTGCCCATCTGGCAATAATGGCATCACTCCAGGGAATTTCCTTATTGCCAACATTCATACTTTTTTCGTGCCCTTTGCCAAAAAGTCCAACAACGTCATTCTCTGCCGCCATGTCTATAGCAAACTTGATAGCTTCCTTCCTGTCGGGAATAATGAAGAAATCTTTATCTTTCTTTTTGCCGCTTTTTTTAAACCCTTCAGCTATTTGTTCACAAATGTTACTTACGTTTTCTCCCCGTGGATCTTCGGCAGTTAGAATTGAAATGTCTGAAAAGTTGGCAGCTACTTTGCCCATTTCTGGTCTTTTTGATTTATCCCTCTTGCCGGCAGCTCCAAAAACGGCTATTAGTTTTGTCGATTGTTGATCGTTTGTCGCTGATCGCAAAGTTTTAAGGACTTGCTCTAATGCATTAGGTGTGTGGGCAAAGTCAATGTAAACATCAAAATTTTGGCCAAGATTAATACTCTCAAGCCTTCCTGAAATTCCAGTGAAAGTCGCAAGTGTCCTTAAGACTTTGTGCTTATTTAATCTAAGAGTAATTGCAACTGCAAGAGCGGCAAGTGCATTTTCCTGATTGAAATCTCCTGCAATTCTTAGCTTGATTGGAAACTTTTTGATATTGAAATCAGTATTTTTCTTTAAACTGTAGGTTAGAACTTTTCCACTTATTTTTTCTTTTAAATCCTTATAATTCTGGTCATCAGCGTTAAGAATTGAATACTTAACATTTTTGAAGAGCTTGGCTTTACTCGCTAAATAATTTTCCTTGTTTTTATGATAATCAAGATGTTCGTGAGAAATATTGGTGAGCGCTGCAGCTTGAAAATCGACAAAAGCTAGCCGGTTTTGGTCAAGACCGTGCGAAGTTGCCTCTAAAATGAAGTAATCTGAGCCTGAATCAACAGCTTGCTTAAGATATTTTTGAACTTGCCAGGGGTTTGGTGTAGTCACGTGGAATCCGGTATTAAATGTCTTATCGCCAATCACGGCATTAATTGAGGAAATTGAAGAAACCTTTTTGCTACATGAGGTAAGTATGTGATGCAGCATATTAACAGTTGTAGTCTTGCCATCGGTACCGGTTATGCCGATTACAATCAGTTTCTTTGAGGGAAAACCAAAATACAAAGCCGAAAGAAAGGCTTGAGCTAAATGGTAAATATTTTTAAGATTTTGCCACATGTGTAGATTTAATTTTAGCACCAAAAATTGGCCCGGAAAAAGTCAACGGAGGTTTGTATTTTAGCAAATTTTCTGTATAAAAACAACCTATAGGTTTATTTTCTTGTTCGTTTGAGGGGATTATTTATTTTATAAGATTTGACGTTTGTCTGAATTTTTTCGAGGGTTAGCTTATCTTTGGAAAAAACGCACAAGTACAAAATTTCCAGAATGCCAAGAGTCTGCAAAATTACAAAACCTATAAACCAAAGTCTTTCGTTGCTTCTGGCTGATTTCCAAAATCCTAGACTTTTCCAGATTAAACCCCAGATTGACAATATTATTATTGATGCCACTCCTCCGGGTGTCTGCGGATTTAAATACTTAAAGATAAAATCGTAAACAAAAGTTTCCACTTTGTGTATATTAACATATTCAATTAACCTCTATAATTTGACAGGCAAAGCCAGTTGGAGCTTCAATTAATATATTATGGCTAATAAAACAGCTGATTTAAAAAAACGAATAGATACACTGGAAAAGGCAAAAGCTCAAGTTAGCAAGGGTTATCTAGAGCTTGAAAGGGAAAAAACATTCTTGAGATCGGCTCTGGAAAATTTACAGTTAGGGTTTATCATGGTCGATGATTATAAAAAAGTTATCTTCAAAAACATCGCACTGGACGAAATTTTGGGGCCCATCGACCACGGCGGCTGGGATGTCGATAAAATTCAGCAACTGTTTAAAGGGAAATACGACTTGACTGCTGATATTGAAAATTGCTTCAGAGAAAGAACCAGAATCGGCCCAAAAGATATTGATCTTAACAAAACAAAGGTGAGAGTCTTTATTTCGCCGGTGAATATATTTGTAAAAAGTCTAACTGTACCGGCTGTAGTTATTATACTTGAAAATATTCATTTAGATTTAGGCTCTGCTAAATAACCTTTGATCTTTTCCAACAAATCACCGGGGGTAATATCTGATTTAACTACGAAATCTCTGGCGTTAAGGCCGTACGCCTGGTTTAAAATAGGATCGTTGGTTAAGTTTGTAAGAATAACAATCGGCCCGTTCTGAACCTTAGGCGGATCGTTTTTGACAGCTCTTAAAACTTCTAATCCGCTCATTTTGGGCATCATAACGTCAAGCAAAATCAGATTGTAACCGCCATTCTTTATTTTCTCCAAGCCTTCTTCCCCGTTGGTGGCGCTGTCGAGCATATAACCTTCGCCTTTTATTACCTCCTCGTAAAGTTCACGGGTATACTGATCGTCTTCAACCAGTAAAATTCTTTTTTTGTCCATAGATCTTCTCGCCTACTTGATTTAACAGCTAACGATGTGTTCTGTCAAACCCCGTTAGACGCAATCAAATATAGCCCAACCTTTTTTTCTCAAGTCCTTTGGAATCTTGGGTAACTTTGGGCGCTTCTTTTATAAGTTCAAGAGCTGTACTGGTGCCGGCTATCGGCAGACTAAGAGTAAAAGTAGAGCCCTTTTCCCTCCCCGGACTGTAAGCAGTAATATCTCCTTTGTGCAAAATCACAATCGATTTGGAGATATAAAGGCCTAAGCCGGTGCCGCCAGAAGCTGAAGCAGCAGTGTAAGAGTGTTCTATCATGCTGAACTTTTTAAATAATCTGTCCATATCTTCTTTGGCCAATCCGACTCCGGTATCGGTTACAGATATATAAATAAACGGCGCTTTTTCTTCAAAAGTTATAGAAATGCTCCCACCCTGCTTGGTAAATTTAAGAGAATTGCCAATCAAATTAATAATAACTTCGTGGATTTTGTCGCGATCACACAAAACTTTGGAAACTTGTCTGTCAATTACTTTTACATTCAAGTTAAGCTCTGTTGCTTTGGGAATGACTTCGTCGACTACTTCATGAACCAACTCAACCGGATCAACTTCGGCAAGGTTGAGAGCGATTCGGCCGCTTTCGATTCTGGAGATATTTAACATATCGTTAACCAAATTTATCAGCCTTTCAGTTGAGTGGAAGGCGCGGAAAATATACCTATTTAAATCGGGAGTTAAATCTTGCTTCTTTTTGTTTAGTGCCATCCAAAGATAGCTTTTGATGGCAGTCATTGGTGTTCGAAGCTCATGCGAGGCCATAGAAACGAAATCGTCTTTTAATTTATCAAGTTCTTGAAGCCTTTTGTTTGCTTTATCAAGTTTAGCGGTAGTTTCTGAAAGAGATGTATATAACTTAGCGTTTTGTACAGCTAGCCCCACTACATCCGTAAATCCACGAATCAAATCTTCTTCGGCCTCAGAAACTTCCTTTTCATCCTTCACCATACTGAAAATAAGAACACCCAAAGCTTTATCCTGAATTGTCACAGGATAAAGCATACTCGTTTTTATCCCTGAAGCTTTCTGATTCGCAATAGCCTCTTTCGGTGTTAGTACAGGCGTAAAAATATCAGGCCAAAAGTGAGTTGAGCGTGGTTTTTTTTCATGGAGAGTTTGGATAAGTAAATTTTTTTGGGCATCGAGAGGAATTTCTATATCGTGAAAAGGGATCGCTGATGCGGCTTGGGCTTTAGCTGCCTCAAAAGTTTGCGAAAGAGAAATTCTTTTTAAAACTCCTTTTTTCTCATCTGCTAGCGTGAGAACAATAATTCTGTATCCCAATTTAAGGTAACCTAGCTCGGAGAGAATGCTGTCGCATATCTTTTGCACTACCTCTTTGAAATCCAAGGTATTGAGTATAATTTTTTCTAATTTCCAAAGAGATTTTATAGTGTCACTCGTTTTAAATATGTTATTGAGCTGCTTTTCTTAAAAGAAAATCGCCTAGGGTTTCTCTGTGGACTTTATCGACAAGGTCATCTAAATTTGTTTTTTCTGGATGACTCCTGGGTGCAAAGGGGGCTTCTTCCTGACCCTCTACGGGAAATGGTAAATGTGTTGCAGCAAGAAATTTCTCAACACTTACAGAACCTTTTCTAACAACTCGCCAGACAGGATCATCACCTTTTTCCGGCACCTTAAATTGTGGATGCGAACTTCTAACACCGATACTTTCACCTATTTCGTCCCTAATAACATATTTAAATGGCACTCTGCGTTTCCGAATTATGTAGCCTATCACTTCATCATAATTAAATGCTGGATTCTCTCCGTGGTCATTGAAAGATGATATTCCAATTAGTACATTGGGGTCGAGCCTCATCGCAAGATCAGCAATTTCTTTAAGATCCGGATCGTCCCACCAGAAAGCGCTTACAGAATTTTTTCCTTTTTCTGACGTAATCAAGGCTGGGTGATTGATATGAGGGGCAAAGTCGAACGTAGGTGCAATAATATGAAAGATAACGGCTTCTCTATACGCCCTTTCCAAATTCTCTCGTGTAAACATTTTTCGGAATTTAGGGTGTATTTTTCTAAAATCTATTATCGAATTCCAGTACTTAGGTGGCAATAGGATTGGAATGTGGGCATCTTTTGGACGGTCAGGCTTGAAACGCCAGTAATGTTCCCATGAGTCAGGAAATCGCCCTCTTCGCGGATGATCTATCCCTACTGCCAAACCATAATTACCAATTCCGAAAGCTGCTACCGGCTCACCAGAAATTAGCGCTTTTGCAATATCTTCCTTGTGTCTATCATCTCTTAAATTAAAAACTGATACTTCTTTACGTTCATTCCCTATCTTTATGTCAAGAAGCCATATACCATTTGTCTGCTTATATTCGGTAATGTCTACATTCGACACTCTTGGTTCAAATTGCGCTGATTCAACTTTAAATTCTGTATTTTCAATTCCCATAGTTGTAAATTATACCAAAATTACTATAAGATTGACATAGTTCTCAAAAATGCTATAATTGCGCAAAATGTTACCAGAAAGATTGATGCAGGCAATAGGTCAACTTCCTATAAATGAATCTCGCGCTTTCGCGGAGATGAATGACGTATATAAAACTGCAATGACTATATCCCTAGCTTCTGTTAATACAGCGTTAATCTGGTTCATTTCCCGACAAATGGAAGGAACTGTTAACACTAGAGTCCAAAAGGGGATGCTTATGGCTTTTGGTACAGGTTTAACAGTAGCAGATGCTATCGTAAACCACCAAATTTGGACCTAAAATTTAGAACTGCCAGGTTAAACATATGGTTTTTCAGAAAATTTACGGGTGTTTTTAATTGGACATTGGCCTACATTTATTAGTAAAATTAACTTATAGGAGCAAAAAGTGGAACGTCCTCTTGCGATAGGCCCTCCTGAGTCTGCACGCAGTTTTGGCGATGTTGCTGAATTAATGCGGATTCAAGCAAAAACACCGCCTGGGAACGACCCATGCATTGGTTCTTGTTATGAGTGTTTAGTATCATTGATTGACACAGATGAAGAAATTGGCGATTTTTTCGCACGAATCTATCAATTCTGAGCAATGGCGACCACTATTGGTCGAATTAATGGCACCTGATAATAGGAAACTTTTAGAAGAATTGCTATTAACTAAAGATACTATCACAACTGTGTACCAAAGATATGCAGGCCCTAAGGCAATAATTTCCTCATACTGGAATGGGAACCCGGTAAATGTGGCTGATTTTGGTTGCGGCGCAAATGTAGGCCTTCCTGGTATTGAGCTGAATGTTCCCTTTGAAGCAATTACTGATGAAACTCCTGATCAATTAGTGATTACCGAGACTAGAAAACCACTGAACCTACAAGTGGGTATGGCGATCGATAAATATAATCCTGAGGATCCGGGTGTAAAAATGTGGAGTATTGCGTGTTCCCACTATCCCAAAGAGCTTAGGCAACTCAATGGGGATGCTGAATTAGAATCCAAATTTAAAGGATCACAAAATACTGCTTTTCTGCAAGCAGATTTACTATCCCAGCAAGCTCCCCATATGATACCAAAGAATGAATTTGATGCAGTAATATTAAGCACTGTGTTATATCAGAGAACTCTTACTGAAAGGGGAATAATAATTGCTGAAGCATGTAAAGCAATTAAGTCCACTGGAATTATAATTATTCAGGATTTTGCCAGAAAAGATCCGAATAATTTGCAGGCATTATTATTTAATGGCGCTTGGGGTGGTGGAGAATTCGGTTACAGAACTTTTATATTAAGAAAGTATCCCGACGCTGATTTACTAGAGGCATTGAGATGGTCTGACGGTAGATGTAGAACTGTGAAACCTGGCGAAGATTTTAATGTTCTTCAACAAGAAAGGTAATCGACCTCACTCAAATTATCTGCTAATATAATCCATATAAAGATAAGGAGGTGAAGATGATATCGCTAGATTCTGCTCAAAAGGCAATCGAAAAAGCTGTTACTAAAGCTCAAGATCTAGGAATAACTGTTACGGTAACAGTTGTGGATGACCACGGCACCTTAATTGCAGCAAGTAAAATGGATGGAGCGCTGAATATAAGCCCAAAATACTCATATGCTAAAGCTTTTACATCAGCTAACCTTGGTTTACCTACGGCTGATATTGCTGGCTATGCCATTGAGGGTAAACCTTATTTTGGAACGACAAGTGCATTTGGTGGGGAGCTTATGGTTATCGCTGGTGGATTACCAGTTAAAAAAGGCGGAAAAGTAATTGGTGCTGTAGGTGTAGGTGGTTCAGCCGACGTTAACCAGGATGTCGAATGTGCAAAAGCAGCAGCCGAAGTACTTGGGAAAGATTAGGTGTTCTTCGTAAAAAACATTTGGGTATTTTTTTCTACTGGAAAATACAAGACAATTTGGAATCGCACATCTGAAATCACACGAGAAGTAAGCAGGTGGAATTGTAGTGTAATTTTTTTATTCAGCCAATTCCCTTTTACAATTTTATATTCATAATCCAAAAGTGTTTTTTGGTACAGTTCAGGTGTAATCTCTCTCCATAACCTATTGAACTTGTCATTTGTCAGCATTTTTTTTATCAACTCACGATACCATTTTTCATTCGTTCTCATGATTTGTTCTATTTTAAATTGGGCTATTTGGGCTACAGGGAAAGGTTTACAATGTTTTTCATCCTCACCCTTTGAAATTTCAACAGGTAATATTTCTTTAGGTAAAAACGCAAATTCTAGAAGGTTTGGTTTTACATTTATAAGATTTTTTTGCATTTCCGGCCCAATAAAGAAAGTTTTTGCAGTTGCACCATTGCACGCCAGAAGCCGCCAAGTAAAATCAATTAAATAAGCTGGGTACGGCCAATTATTGATTTTTTCTTTTACAATTTTAATAATCTTTGTAATTTCTTCATCACTTGGCAAATAGCCGCCGGTAAGTAAAAATTCGCCGCGTTCTTCAGATGAAAGGTTTAAGGCAGCCATAATTTTTTCCACAATCGGCCTGGTAGGTTTTACCCTGCCCTGCTCGATTTTGGAAAGCCTTGAAGTATCGTTCCAGCCAATTGCCGTTGCCACGTCAAACTGGCTCAGCCTCTTGTTTATTCTGTAGGTTTTTATTAATCCACCTAATGAGATATTCATCGTAAGGAGTGATTATACCCCTTTTGTTAAGATATTTAAAATATTGAGTATATAATATTTGATATCAAATATTTATTATCTAATACTTGACAAATTAATTCTTTTATTGTATTAAGATTGCACAATGAACCACAAGGTTCAAACAAAAAATAATAGTAATTCTACAATTAAAATCGGTATACCCTTTACCTACAAAGATTCCTCTGGTAAAAACTACACTTTCACAATTGTTTCGGAAAAAGATTCAGATATTAATCAAAATAAAATTTCAGCTTACTCAGCTTTAGGCAAAGCTATTCTGGGCAAGTCAATTGGTGAAAAAACTAAGATCGAAGCCCCAGGTGGAAAATATGAGGTCAAAATTTTAAAAATTTTAAACCGTTATGGCTAAAAAAAATAAAATGTCCAGTTTAAAAGAGCGCATACCGAAAGAACGAAATCGAGCATTAGCACTTTTTGAAAAGTACGGCGGTTTCATTCACGGTCATACAGAATTCAATGACGGTTTTCACTCTTCTGGATATGTCGAAAAGATGAACGTACTTAAATATCCCAAAGCGATGGAGATAATTGCAGAGGAATTAGCTGAATTGTTTGCTGATACTAGAATTGATGTAGTATGTGGTCCGGTACATATTGGTGCAATTCTCGGATATAGCGTAGCTAATCAGTTGAATGTACCTTTTACTCTTACTTATATCGAGGTAAGAACTGGTGAAACTTTTTTTCACCGAGCATTTCATCCCAAGAGTGAACGGCTCCTTTTTGTTGACGATTTTATAGTCAGCGGTAAAAATGTTTCGAGAAATTTAAGCTTTTTTGACAATGAACAAATAAATTGCGTCGGTATTGCTGCTATTGGTGCGAAAAACCCTCCAGATACCCAAATACCAATTCGTTTTCTATTTGAAACTCCATTTGAAAAAATATCTCCTCGACAATGTAGGCAATGCCTCAACCATGTCCCTTTGACTTATCGTAATGTCCGCGAGTGAGCATGAATAAGGAAATTCCTGGCAGGAGCCTGCCTGAAGAACAAATCACTCATTCCCTCGAAATTATTCTTAATGAACTTGACCCATTTGCTTACGCTCTAGTTTTAGGAGGATCTGCAGCCCGTAATTGTATTAATATACATTCAGATATTGCATCATTTACGCACATATCATTTACGCACATCGGGAGTGTGTTAGGTTTAAATTAATATCCTTTTCCGGATAAATCTGCTCATTCTAAAATTAAATTCCTTATTTTCTTAAGCTTTTTTTGGTAAGCAGCTTGGTTGTAGACAAAATCTTGGTAAGCTTTTCTCCCTTTAAAATGATCCAAAATCTGTTTCGTTTCTGTAAATCCAGATTTCCCTAGTTCTAAATATTCAGGAAAAGAAGACCATGGATAGCTTTTTAGATTATTGATCGAAACTAAAGACGCTGTTGATGGATTAAGATGAATATACCTTGAAACATGCCAAAGAAGATCTTCTGATTCTATGGGTTTGGCTTTAAAAGAGGATTCGAATAGATATCCTTTTTGACTGTATTTAGTATTAAAATATCGCGCATAACTATTCTGCCAGTTTGCCATAAATTTTGAAATACCATTATTTAATGTTTGTCTCAAGAGAAAATGAGTATGATTTGGCATAAAACAATAGCTGATAATTTCTATCAATGGGGTATTTTTATGAAGATTTTTAAAAAAAGCTGATTTATCTTTTGCGGAAAGTCTGAGAAAAGAGGAAAATTTCAAAGGTGGTTTTGAAAAACGATAAAAATCCGTTATTTGTAAAGCGCGCTGATAATCTCCATTACTTTTGAAAATTAGTTTTTTACCTATTCCCCTATTAAGCGCATGGTAAAAATGTTCGTTAATAAAATGTGTCTTGCGATAAGGCATATATACTCATGTTATCCGAAAAAATGGTCATATTCAAGGCTAACACACTCCCGATGTGCATTTCAATATTTATTTTTCTGACGGACTAACGCCCAGATATCTTAGGATCTCTGTTGATATCGCAAAAAACGTGGGGGCAGCTGTTTCGGAACCAAACTGCGACGAACTTGGTTCGGTAAATTTGACTAACATCACAAACTTCGGATCGTCGGCTGGGACAAAACCTATGAAGGTGGCAATGGTTTTTTCAGGGTCATAGTGGCCACTGACCGGAATTTGAGCTGTTCCGGTTTTACCGGCGATTCTGTAGCCTTTGGGGACAAACGCACGGGCTTCACCATTTTCCACAGCGTTAACCATCATTTCCGTAATTTGCGCTGCTGTTTTTGATGATATAACTTGAGTTCCTCCTTCGCTTTTAACTACTTTTTCCCGTCCATCTTCTATAATCCTATCAACCACCCTAGGTGGTATTAGTTTCCCGCTATTGGCTATTGCAGCAACCGCCTGGACCATCTGAATTGGGGTGACCGCCAGCCCCTGCCCAAAGGACGCAGTTGCTAAGTCTATGGGTCGCCACTCTTCTTTGTCGCGAATATTGCCTCTTGCTTCTTCCTGAAGATCAATTTTTGTTCTCTTGTTAAAACCGAACTTTTCGATGTAACTATAAAGCCGATCAATCCCCAGTTTGTCAGCAACAAAAGTCATGCCGACATTGTCCGAATGCTCGATAACTTCGGTCATAGTGGAATCTGGAAAATATTTGTTGTTCCATGTTGAAATTTCATGACCGGTAATTTCTCTTGGGCCTGTGCAAACTGTACATTTGGTATCTGGCAAAACGACTTGTGAATCAAGAGCTGCCGACATGGTTATCAATTTAAAAGTGCTGCCCGGCTCATAAGTATCGGCGACTGCCTGATTTTTGTAGAGCGTATCTTCAAATTCAGTGAACAGAGCAGGATCGTAGGTTGGGTAAGTGGCCATAGCCAGGATTTTTCCGCTTGAAGGTTGGGAAATTATTATTGATCCTTCTTTGGCACCGTATCTGTTGACAGCGTCCCTTAAATTTTTTTCGACGATGAATTGGAGAGATCTGTCTATCGTTAAATATAAGGAACTGCCCTTTCTAGAATCAACGGGCTTAAAATCGCCAACCAGTATCGGAAAGCCGAAAGGGTCTTGGAATTGCCCCAAGCGGCCGGCCTTGCCTTTTAGCTGCGAGTCATAAAAGCCTTCTAGGCCAAAATAGCCGATATCATCACCAAATTTGTCGGAGGCGACAAAACCGAGGAGCTGGGCTGCCATAGAAGCTTCCGGATAGTATCTCTTATCATCTTTTTCAAAATCTATACCGGAAATGTTGAGAGCCTCAATTTTTTGCTTAGCATCAAGCGTGATTTTTCTGGCTAGCTGAACCCAGATTAACTTTTTATCTGAAAGTGTCTCGGCAAGCTCTGATTCTTTTGTTTGGATTTGCTCGTCTTTTTGCTTTTTTTCTTCCGGAGTAAGCTGCGCGCCTTCTGTTGAATATTTTTCGGATATTAAAAATGGGGCCAAATTTTTGGCTATTTCCTGAGGGGATCTAGTTAGTTCATTGGGTTTAGCGTAAATTAAAAATGCTTGCTGATTGGCAACCAGCGGAAAACCGTCGCTGGTGTAAATTTCACCGCGCGGTGCCGGAATTTTAATATCATCAAGTCCAAGTATGGAATCGGAATCAACTCTAGCGATGAACTGCCAATAAAAAAGGCGGAAAACAATTAGCGCCGCCACGATAAATATTAAGGTCTGGATAAATTTAATTCTGTCCATTGGGGGTAATTACAGTTTAACAAATGAAATAAATTGAAGCTAACGCTCGACTAGTTGGGAATTATTACTTGTTTCGGTTTTTCAAAACCTAATTTTTGAGCATCAGCAGCCAGATTTGAAAGAGCAGCCTCTTTAGCAATTTCGACTTTTAAAGTCGTATTTTCGGCTTCCAGTCGTTTGATTTCATTTTCAACTTCGGAGAGTTTTTGACCGCCAATTGCCAAATTACCGGCAAAAACCAATTGAGTAAAAAAAGAAGCTATAACAACAAAAGCCAAAACTATAAGCAGCTTAACCTTGACTTTACCTACAAGGTTGAAGCTCTCATCTCGTGAATTTTTAAATTTATAATCGTTGATCTTAATCATGACTCATATTTTTTCGGCGGCCCGAAGCTTGGCACTTCGAGATCTTCTATTTTTTTCAATTTCTTCTTTGGTTGGGCCGATTGGCGATTTGGTTAAGACTTTCAAACTTTTTGAACTTTTGAAGAATCGTTTGACTATGGCATCTTCAAGAGAATGAAAGCTAACTATCACCAACCGGCCTCCTTTTTCCAGTAGTTTCTCAGTCTGTGGCAGAGCCTCCTCTAAATTTAATAATTCGCTGTTAACAATTATGCGTAGTGCCTGAAATACTTTTGTAGCCGGATCTAATTTTGTATAAACTTTCGATTTTGCATACACCTCGCGTGCAATTTGGGCAAGTCCTTCAGTCGACTCAATTTTTTTTACTTGACGGGCGCTGAAAACAGCATCAGCAAGCTGCCGAGAAAGCCTTTCGTTACCAAAGTTTTGAAAAATTTCACTTAACCTCCTTTTTTCAAAATTATTGACGATATCCGCAGCAGTCACCGCTAAATTTGGATCCATGCGCATATCTAAAGGTCCATTTTTTGTGAAGCTAAAACCCCTTTGGGCATCTTCTAACTGACTAGTGGAAACTCCCAAATCAAACAGAATCCCTGAAACTTTCGTGAACCCAAACTCAACAACTAAATTGTCAATGTGCGAAAAATTGTCGTTTACTACTTGCAAATTTTTCAGGTGCAAAGCAGCTACGTACTTTGTTGACTCCGGATCCCTGTCTATTGCCAGTACTTTGCCGCCTCTTTTTAAAATTTCTCTCGTATGCCCGGCTGCACCCAAAGTTGCATCAATATACAACTTTGCTGGTTTTACTCTTAGAAATTCAATTACCTCACTAGTTAGAACGCTCTGGTGAAAATATTTCAGAGTACCTTCCTTTCAAGCCGCAAGCGTTCTTTCTGCCAAGCTTCAATTTCCCAGATCTCGAAATGATCCCCGGCGCCAATTATTATTGGCCTCTTAATTTTTTAATTTTTGCGTACTTAAGCAGAGAGCCAGGAATAACAAACCGGCCTTGATCATCGAGTTTGATAGTGGTTGCACTGGCGAAAAAGAAGCGGCGTAAATCGCGTGAGCGTCTTTGGGCAATAGGCAAAGCCAACTGTTTTTCAGATTCAGCCTGCCAACTTTTGGTGTCAAAGCCGAAAAGGCATTTTTCGAAGCCAATAGAAAGGATGATTTCACCGGTCGCAAGATAGTCACGAATTTTTTTTGGTAAAGCAAGCCTTCTGGTGTTTAGATCAAATGAAGGTATATAGCTGCCCAGAAACATTTTCCCTTACAAACTCATGTCCGCCCGCTTAGGCCGAGACAAGCAAGATAGATAACTCCAAGGGCAGCTCAAAAGGCTAATTCGGAGTTAGATAATGCTAAATTCACCATTTAACACCATCTATAACCATTATTCACCATCATTTAAAGTGTGTCAAGTCCTAGAATACTAATCTCAGTTAATACTTTTAAAAAGAAAGGTTAAATTATTTGTGTCTGGATTTGAGCGGGGAATTTTAGTTGTTTGCTTTTCCTAATATAAGAGGTTTTTACTAGTTCCGAATCATATGGCCGCATATCAAAGGGATTATTATAGTCAAGACAACCGGTGCAATGGCTTTGGCGCAACTGATTACCAGTAGTACCCAGCGCTTTGGCCATACCCTCCAAGCTTAAATAATGAACCGATGCGACTTTGAGTTGATCACGGATTTCATTTTCACTCATAACTTTATATTTGCCGTTTTCTTCCTTAACTGCTCCAAGTTCGTCCCTTGAACCGATGTTAACCCCTAAAAAACAGGGATTAACAAATTTTGGCGACAAAAAGCGGCAGTGAATTTCAGATACTCCGATATTTAGCAAATGCCGAACTAAGATTTTAAAAGTATTTATAATCGTATCTTTCCTTAACTAAACCTCTAAGAAACCTGAGTTTATTTTTAAACTTCAAATTTTCAGCTAGTGTCTGATAAAAAGCAAAAGTGCCGGGGCGAGCAGTGTCGGGAACAGCTACCACATAGTCAATACCCTCAATTGTCTCTTTTTTGATCTTTCCCTTTCTGACTCTTTCAATTTCTTCTTCGGCGAGAATCTTGCCCAAATTCTCGCGGTTCTCCCCGATGACGCCATCCCAAGTGGAAGTTTCATGAGAGAAGTAAAGTTTTTCGAAAACACAAAAACTTTGTTTCTGGGGCTGAGCATACTGCGAAATCGAAAGACCGTCGCTGTCGGCAATTAAAAGCTGCCCGGCTTTGAGCTTTTCATGGTGTCTAATGCCGATTCTATCCAGTGCACAGGTTTCCGAGGCTACAAAAACGCGGCCGTTGTCTTGGGCGAAAACAAGGGGTCTAATACCCCAGGGATCACGAATAGCCATGAGCTTATTATCATTGGTGAGCATGACTAGTGAGTAAGCACCTTTTACATCTGCGAGCGCAGTAGCTATCTTTTGCTTCCAAGTAATGCCGGGAGCAGTGGCAATAAGCCAAGCCAGAATTTCGCTGTCCGAATCTGATTCGGTTTTGATATTAAATTTTCTAAGTTTTGCTTTATGTTTTTTGACATCAACTATGCTGCCGTTGTGACCAAGAGCAAGTTCCCAACCACCAAATGATGCAAAAAATGGTTGGGCGTCGCAGTTTTGCCGACCAGCACCTTCAGTAGGATAACGAAGATGGGCAATGGCAACTTCACCACGAAGCGATTGTTCTTCGATAAGATCTACTGATTTGAAAATTTCGTTAAATGCCTGGGATTTTTTGTAGACCTTAATTAGTTTGCCTTTGGCCTTAACCGCAATACCGCCGCCGTTTTGGCCCCGATGCTGAAGGGCTTTACCCATTTCAATAACGACTGCCGAAACATCGTCGCTAGTATCTGTAAAAGAACCTGCCAAACCGCAATGATCGTGAGGTTTTTCGTCGTTTTCAATTAAACTCTTTGAGATCACCTTCTTTTTGTTGCCCAAGCAGCTAACAGTATCCTTCTATTAATAATACAAGTCAAGACTATGTATCCCCTTAAGACACTTGCGAAGAAATTGCTTCAGATATTTTTGAAGTTTTGATTCTTTTTTGTTGAGTGGTATCGCGATCTCTTATGGTCACTGAATCATCTTTTAAAGTATCAAAATCAATGGTGATGCAGAAAGGCGTTCCCGCTTCATCTTGGGCTAAATAGCGTTTGCCGATATTGCCGCGATCATCCCATACGACATTAAGTGATGAGTGATCAGTGATAAGTGATAAGTAGACCTCTCTAGCTTTTTTAACCAATTCTGCTTTATTGGCAAGTAAAGGGAATACAGCAACTTTGTGTGGAGCAAGTTTTGGGTGGAGTTTGAGTATAACCCTATCTTTTCCCTCGTGATAAGCATCAATTAAAAAGAAAAGCGCTGCGCGGTCGACACCACCTGATGTCTCAATAATGTATGGAAGATAAGATTTACTTTCTTTTTGATCGAAATAGGCCATATCTTGACCGGAGTGCTTCTGATGCTGAGACAGATCCCAATCGCCTCGATTGTGAATCCCTTCAAACTCCTTCCAGCCAAATGGGGAATTATACTCAATATCCCACGCATCTTTAGCGTAATGAGCGCGTTCCCCTTCTTCGTGCCTTCTATATCTAAGATTTTTTTTAGTCATGCCGAGAGAAAGATACCATTTCATCCTTTGCTCTTTCCAATATTCGTACCACTTTTTTGATTCAGTTTCTTCCGGTTTTATGTAAAATTGTAATTCCATTTGCTCAAACTCACGCGAACGGAACGTGAAATTGCCAGGGGTTATTTCGTTTCTAAACGCTTTTCCGATTTGGGCAATACCAAAAGGAATAGCAACACGCGTTGAATCTAAAACATTTTTAAAATTGACGTGGACACCTTGGGTAATTTCGCCGCGAAGATAAACTTTTTGTTTAGCATCCTCAACGACACCAAGCTTTGCTTCAACTAAAAGATTGAAATTCTTGGGTTTAGTCCATGAAACTTTTTCTCCTTTATGTGATGTCTCGTGGTCTTTTATTTCTTCAGTGTGATCTGCACGCAAGCGCGCATTGCAAACCTTGCATTCGATTAAGGGATCCGAGAATGCTTTAACGTGTCCCGATGCCTCCCAGACCTTGGGATTCATAAGAATTGCGGCATCCAGCCCTACCACATCTTCTCTTTTGTAAACCATCTCCTGCCAGAAAGCACGTTTAATATTGTTTTTTAGCTCGACTCCTAAAGGACCGTAGTCCCATGTGCCTGCTAAACCCCCATAAATTTCCGAACCCGGATAGATGAAACCCCGCCTTTTGGCAAGGGCAAAAACCTTGGACATTAGATCCGAATTTTCGCTTTGATTTGTCATCAGCTAGTAAAATTACTTAAGAACCGAGGCTCGCCAATATAATTGGCGGCGCGCCCTTTTGCAAACGAAACTATTTTTTCTAAAGATTTCATTATTTTGGGGAGACTATCACAAAAGTGCCAAATGAGTCTACTTCTGCCGCAAGCGTCCCACCTTCATAAATGCTCTCTACGCTTTGCCAGCTCGAATCCTGATTTGAGTAAGTATAAAGTTTCGGGCTTTTGACATCACCCGTTAATTTAATTGAAAGATTGGCAGAAGTTGTAAACTGCGGTGCGACCGAATAGGTACCATAAACCGGCAGTAAAACATCGCTTGCACTGACTTGGGCATTAGGAGGAATGCCAATGGTATCGGCAATGATCACCCAATGATTTTTAGAAAGCCTGGGAACGTCAAGTGAAAAGTTACCGGTGGAATCAAAGATTTCGCCACCTGAGATGCCGATTTCAAATCTATCCCACTTGGTCTCCGAAAGATATTCGGTATCCCCTTTAAATAGATGCAAGGCCAGCTGACCGTCTGTTATGCCTGTATCCGGACTTCTAACGCCTCTGGAAGCTGTACCCAAAAGCAGAGATTTTTTATATTTTTCTTGAGAAGTATCGACGTCTGTTTCAACAGATCCTCTTTGAATTTTTTCACCGGCTACTTGCGGATTGTCTGCTTGATAAGTTAGTTCATATTCAATTCTGTCAAAATAGCCCACATTTTCTATTGAAATTATAATTTCCGCTCCGTCGGCAGTTGGGGTTAAAGTCACAAAAGGCCTGTTAGCAGCATCAATTTTTTCGATACTTTCGACAAAACTCGAACCCTCATCAGTCTCAATTTCTTTTGGCGCCTTTTGAAAAATAAAAAGAAAATAAACGGCAACTGCGATTACTACCAGACTTATTGAAGCAATTATGTAGATGTTCTTTTTAGTTTTGTCCATAAACGAACTTTTTAGTTGTTAACTTGCGCTCTGTTAAGTTTTCAATCATGCTATCAAGAAATGATAAAAGTTTCAAATAGTTACCAGTTGATAAATTTATAGATGCAGTTAAACTTTTAAGATCTTCTTTTTCCAGCTTTTGCAATATTGTTTTTGTCGGCGATTCTTTGAGGTTGGTTGCCGAAAAATAACCCAATAAAGAAAGCAGTTTAATTTTAAAAATACTTGAAATTAAGTTGAAATCATCGTTTTGCGATGTGCTTTTGAGAAAATTGGCTAAAAGTTGAAAAATTTCGGGATTTTTCTGGTGAGTCGGAGTTAAGTGGTCAACAACTTCTAAAAGATGATAGATTTTGTTGGCTTTTTCCAGGGAAAAATCTTGCTGGCCAAATGCTACTTTAACATCGACTTCGGTTAATAAATCAATATTTTTGCCTTTGGCAACAAAGATGCTGCACAAATTTCCAAGCTCAATATGTCCTGCTTTTTTGGATAGTGGCCGCCTGGCACCTTTTGCAAGGCAGGATATTTTGCCTGAATTTTTGGTGTAGATAGTTAAAAGTTTGTCGGCTTCGGCAAAATTTTTCTGAGAAAGAACAATACCTTCTGTACGAAAATACATCTGACTCTATTCTACTTTGATGATTGGAGATATTCGAGTGTCCCTTTTTCAAATTGACTTTTTGTTGCAACGAAAAAGCCTTCGACGTTGACGGTAAAACTACAGTACTAAAATTCTTACATCAGCCTCTGAAAATAATAGTCAAAGGCCACAAAAGAATTAAGGTCCAAGCTTTAGGCATATTTTGGGAAATATTTCTTGGGTCATATAAGAAATCCGCTTGTCCTCCCCACATGCCTGGCGCAAAAAAAGCTCCGATAAGAATATAAATGAGAACAATAAAGAGAATTACAACAATTTTATTAGAAAATTTTCTAAGCAAAATGAAGCTAATAAAAATTAAAACAAGAAGAGCAATGGCAAGATTTAAAGGTTTATTCAAGTCTGCGAAGAAGCTGGATAAATCTGCATATTTCGTATCATAGATTTTATCGCCTACTTTTTCAGTCATAACTTCACAATTAGTTCTTTGTCTTTTTCAAGAGGGAATCCTTTTTGTTTTTTACCGAATGCCTCTATTTCATACGTATGGTTAGGAGTGCCTGGTTGTTTTTGAATTAGTAGCCTATATTCTCCATTAGTTTTTACGGGCACTGAATATTCAAGCTCAATTTTGGCAGTACCTTCCGGCCTAATGGTCAGGAACCCTTCGAAAACGGTTTTAGTGAGATCTTCGCTCGCCGTAATTTCAACTTCGGTTCCTGTTGCTTTGATTAGCTGTGATCCTTTGGGCACATAAATTCTGATCCAATCTCGGTAAATTCCAGCGGTAAATTCCAGCTAGGCAAAGCCCTGATGCTCTTTCCAGATTGCAATTATCCATTCTTCTGGGATACCGATAATCAATGGTGACTTTTTTGACAATGCTGTCGTCTTTGCCTTTTTTTATCTCCTGTCGGACTTTTTCTTCAATATATAAATTAGATTTTGCGCCGGCGAAATTTGTTTCATTAATATGAAGATAATCCCCATCGTAATCATAAAGTCTGCCTGCAAAATTAATTCTTTCGGCTGCCTTTTGGGAAACAGGATCCCTAAAGTATAAAAGCATGTTTTTGCTTTGCAGAGAGTCAATTATCTGACCAATAATATTGGGCCAAGTTGATTTTGGAGCGTTAAACGTTTTCGTCATCATATCCTGCATTAAAACCCCAATGATGCCTTTGCGGTTACCCTTTTCAAAAGCGACCGGTTGATCTGCAAAAAGCTCAAGCTCATAAATTATTTGGGGACAAACGCATTCCTCGACATTATCGGCTGTAAATTTTTCGCCGAAGGCTTCCAAGGGGCCCAAGACTCTAATCATATCAAGCACAAACTGAGTATCAAGGGCAATAATTCCGTCGATTTCTTTTTTGTCACTAGTACTATCGTAAAGTTCCTCAAACTGATTCATGGAAACTAAAAAGTCCGGCGAAAGATTAGAATCCCTCAGATTGAGAGATGAAACTCCAGGTAAGTATTTGATTATAGGCTCTGGTGCAGGAACTCTTTTAAGGAGTGTTCCGTCCAACTGATAAATATCACTTGACCCTTCTGATTCAAGAGTGCCGTTGTTAACTCTAAAGAGGGCATAGGCGGTGATGAAACCACCTGTAGGCCTCAACTCTTTGTCGTTCTGAAAAAGAACTAAATATTTTTTTTCTTCATCCTGACCCATTATTTGAGGCAGTACCTCTATCAAAGGTTTTGCATCTACGACTAGTGAGTCGATATTGGCAAGAGTTGCTTTAGCGCTGTCTATTTTTTGTGCTGGTTTGCCGGGTAAAAAATTAGGGTAGCGCCAAGAGGCTATTTTGCCGATATCGCTTCTTGCCTTTTCTAAATCCTTTCCTATTTCATCAAGCTGCGGGCTAACTTTTGATAAAGTTTCGATGCCTTTAGCTAGTCTCTCCTGAGCAGTACCTCCCAAAAAAGTGCCCTCGCCTTCCAATCCCAAAACATCTGCGTAAGGAGTTATCGCCTCGGTTAATTTTTCAGCTGCAATCAAGCCATGAATAGCAGCATTAACACCTCTTTGAGCATCTGAAACGTACCAGCCAAAAAGAGGAATTATTCTAAAAGGTGTAAGCGCGAAAAGTGTTTTTTGAGTAGTTTGAAATTGACTTTTCGCATCTTTCAAATAAGCTTTTGTAGCAGCTAAGTCTTGAATTTTAATTGCACCAACTGCTTTTTGAGTAGTCTTTAGAGCTCTTGTGGCAAAGAATGCCGACAGAGCGGCAAATATTGCAAAGAAAACCAGGAGAATTAAAAAAATACGAATAATTTTCCGTTTATTTGCCGACATTATTAAATTGCTCCTTTGCCAATAAGCATAGCAACAGGGGTCTTAATTATAATCCAAATGTCGTAGAGTATCGATTTTTTTTTGACGTAAGTAGCATCCATTTGAACCCTTCTGTCAAAATTTATAAACGAGCGGCCTGAAACCTGCCATGGGCCGGAAGCTCCGGGCCTTGCTTCAAGAATAATTTTAACGAATTTGCGAGTTTTGGGATAAACTTTTTGCTGGTGAACAAGTTCGTCATGCTGATAAGCTCTGGGGCCAACAAGTGACATATTTCCTTTTAAAACATTGACTAACTGGGGCATCTCGTCAATTGAAAGTCTTCTCAGAATTTTTCCAATGGGTGTGACTCTCGGGTCGTCTTTTAACTTAAAACTGCTTTTTTGATACTTTCTTTTAAGACTTGGGTTTATTTCCAGATATTTTTGAGCGTGCACCCAATTGCCTTTGATATTGTACATACGCATGCTTCTGAATTTAAACATTTTAAAAATTTTCCCATCTTTACCAACTCTCTCTGGTGTATAAAAAATGGGGCCTGGAGAACTAAATTTCACAAGAAACACAAATATAACAAGAACTGGTGAAATTATTATGAGCGCGATTGAGCTGCCAATAAAATCAATAAGTCTTTTGAAAAAATTGTAAACCATTGGTGAGGATTAAAGGTATTGGTCTTTTTTCTTAGCTTTTAACTCTTCAATAACTTTTTTTACGTCCTGTGTCCTGTCTTTGGGACAAATTAACAAAGCATCTTCCGTATCAACAACTATTAAACCTTCAAGACCGATTGCTGCAATTACTTTTTTATCCTTGTTAGAGTAAATTAGACAATCAGTAACATCAAGATTTAAAACATCGCCCTGAATAATATTATCATTGGGTCTAGCGGACATTTCATCCTTGAGCTCGTTCCAGGTACCAACGTCTCTCCAGCCAAGGTCGGCTGAGATAACTACTTGGTTACTGTCGGTTAAATGTGAGTTAATGGCAAAATCTATGGAGTTTTTGGGAATTTTTTCATATTCTTCCCTTAAGATTTTTTCCTGATTTTCGCTGCCCCAGGCCCTTTGTATTTTAACTAAAGAAGCGAAACCGTTTTTAAAATGTTTCTCAAAAAGCGAAAGCATTTTGTTTGTCGACCAAACAGCGTAACCGATGTGCCACAAATATTCCCAAGACGCTGCGAATTTCTTGGCATCTTGAAAGTTGGGTTTCTCTATCTGAGATACAAACTCAAAAATAGCCAGTCCGTCAGTTTTTTTTAACATTTTCCCCACTTTTAGATAACCCAGTGCAATGCTTGGGAAAGTTGGGCGAACACCGATTTCAACAATCTTGTCAAGTTCGTGAGCCGTCTCATTAGCAAGTTCAATCGCTTTGATAAATTCTTTTTCGTTTCTTACAACGTGATCGCTCCAGACACCAAGAACGTTTGGATTATGAAATTTTTTATCTAGAACTGCTGCTGAAAGGCCAATGGCTGCTGCCGTATCCCGCATCTGAGGTTCAATAATAATGTTTTCCAGAGGAATCTCTGGAGCGAGTTTAACTATCCACTGAACATTGTCTCTGGTAGTTACGGGATAAATGTTGCTAGCTGGGAATTTGCTGGTTAAACGTTTCACCATCATTTCGAAAGTTGACTGGCCACCAATTAAGGGTTGGAATTGCTTGGGCAGATCCCTGCGGCTCATTGGCCACATGCGAGTACCACTTCCCCCGCAAAAAAGCGCGATTTTAAGATCTTGTGTTTGCTTTGACATAACTTTCAACGGTTTTTCTCAAATTATTTTCGAATTTGCTTTTGGAAAAACGCAAGGCATTATTCCTTATACTCTTGTCATTCCATTTTAACTTATGCGACTTTTCAATTGCATCTTTTAAGGAACTTGTCGACTGTTCGTTAAAAAGTACGCCTGTCTTGAGATTGGTAATAATTTCTTTGACTCCGCCAATTGAAAAAGCAATTACTGGTTTGCCACAGCTTTGCGCTTCGACTGCAGCAATACCAAAATCCTCTTGCTGAGTAATTATCAGCGCTTTGCAGTTATTGTAAAGTTCTCTTAATTCCTGCAAGCTAACCCTGCCTTCAAATTCGACATTGGCATTTAGTAATCTAGCTAAACTTTTCAATCTGTTTTTATCAGGGCCATCACCTACTATAATTAAATTTTTTCTAAGTTCTAACGTGGCTTTTATTGCCAGTTCTATTTTTTTCCATTTTGCAAGGCGACTGACTACTAAATAATAATTTTTATTTTTGAGCGCCCAGTTGTGAATTTTTGCACCTCTAAAATAATCGGTGTTGGCATGCGGGAAAACAACTTCTGAATTTTGATGGTAGAATTTTTTAATTCTTTCTCTAACATTTTGGGAGTTAGCAATATAAAAATCGGCTCTTGACGAAGAAATTCGATCCCATTTTTTAAGATGAGATAAGATTGGTTTAGCTATAAAAATTACAATTTTAGGAAGATAGTGAGACAGGGACTTTTGACTCCAGAGAAATCTGGGTACAGAGTTGACATAGGAGATGTGAATTGTTCCCGCTCTAGTTATAATTGATTTTGCAAATCGAGTAGTTGAGGAAATAACCAGATCGTAATTTGGCAGGTCAAAACTTTCGAAAGCAAAGGGGTAAAGGGGCAATAGCGCTTTAAAAAAATATTTTGCAAGCGGGATTTTTTGCATCCACGAAGTTCTTATTCGATTCTTATCAATCGACATCGGAATTTTTTCCCAGTTAACTAGCGAAGTATAAATCGGCGCATCAGGCCACAAGGATGCGATAGTTGCAAAAAGGCTTTCTGCACCACCAGCTTGCATGAAGTCATCATGTACGAGGGCTACTTTCATCTTTTACTTTCTATGTCATCGAGGTATGGCAGGATTTTCTCGAAAATTTTTCGGGCGGCGAGATTATGAACAAATTCGTTAGGATGTTGGTCGAAGCGGCTGGCCAAATGCTCGAAAGCAGTTAGAACGGGATCTTTTGGCGAAATGGCAGCTTTTTTGGACACCGGGTAATTAGGTCCTAAAAGAAACATCGAAGGAAAGATGACTGTTAAAACTTTTTTATTACCTTCTCTAATACTGTTTGCTAATGTTGCAATATCTTTTTCGTGTCTTTCAAGTTCTTTAGGATCTTTATAAAGATTGAGATCTGCAGTTCGAAGAGCTTTTAAAGTTTTTTGATATTTGGTTGAAAACCTCCAGTACAAAAAATCAAAATAATACGACTGTTTTGACAAAAACTCAATGTATCTTGTTCTCTTCTTGCTTTCGTCAATTATGGGAGTACCTTTATTTTGTTCTATAGGTTCAATATCGTTTAAAAAGTACTCCCAAACTAAAATATCGAAATTTAGATGTTTTATGTCGTTGTAGACTTTAATCTCACCCTCGGTATCGTGACCGGATTTTCCGAGGTTGTAAACTTCTACATTGTAGCCAGAATTTGTAAGCATATTTTGTAGAATATTAGAAAAGCGGTCATCGACATTTTCTATGCCAGCACCATAAGTAATTGAATCTCCTAAGACTCCAATTCTAATTGTCCCTTCTTTCTTATTTGCTTCAAAATTGCGATCTCTGAAAAAGAAATTGTTAAAAACTACATGCTTTGTCTGCCAATTTTTGCTAACCTGCAAAAAACCGAGACCGTCCGGCTCGTCGTAAATAAATCTAAAATAAGCTTCCCCAAGAGAAAAAGTGATCAAGGCAAAAAACAGTGAAAAGACAATAGCAATTAAGATATTTTTCTTTTTCGCAGATATCCTATTTTTGTAAATTTTGTAGATAGCAACAATTAACAGAATGAGAGCTATAAAATCGAGAGTAAGGTAAAACTTGAATTGGGAAAAAAAGTAGGAGATTTTTTGCAAGTTGAAGCTCATTTTAAAGATTATACGCAGGATTCGTAGATCTGCAAAGTTTGCTGGGCCATTTTGAGCCAGGAGTATTTTTTGACCTGCTTCTGCCCTTTTTCAACGAGGTCCGACCTCGTTTTGAGATCTTTTAGAACTTTTTTAATCTTTTCGGCAATATCTTTTGGGTTTTGCTGGTCAAAATAAGCTGCTGCATTGCCATAAATTTCTTTGAATGTCAGAATGTTTGAACAGATTACGGGTATTTGTGCTGCCATAGCATTCAACCCCGGAATTCCAAAACCTTCAGAAAGAGAAGGTGATACGTAAGCTGCCGATTTTTGAAAAATGCTGACAAGCTCTTTGGGCTTTTTATATCCTAATAGCTCTGCCCTTTCTTCTAAACCTTTTTCGTCGAGCAATAGCTCTAGTCGTTGGGAAAAAACGTCTCTTGGACAAACTAGGACTAAATTGAGAGTTAAGAGTTGAGAGTTGAGAGTTAAAATTTTAAAGGCGTCAAGAAGTTTTTCCAAGTTTTTATGCGGATAAGCGTTGCCAACATAAAGTAAAATTGGTTTCTGGCTTTTGGTTTCTGGTTTCCCGTTTTGAAAATATTCTTGCTCAGCCGCTTCGTAAGTAACAGTAATTTTAGCCGGATTTATAGTAAATGTTGTGACGACCTGATCTTTTACAAATTTTGACGGAGTGATAATTCCCTGAGACTTACTAACAGCATGTTTGATTATTTTTTTGTAACCTAGTTTTTTTATTCTAAATGTCAAAGCGTTTCTGGTTGTTGCTGAGGTTTCGGAAAATTGTTGGTGTATTAAATCATGAATTGTCACAATAAATTTTCCTCTATAAAGAATCGGGACGTTGAAATGGGGAACGTGGAGTAAATCAAATTTTTCGCGGCTGTAAATAGTGGGCATTCTAATTTGCTCTTCGAGTGAATACCAAGAAACGTCGGCTAGAACTTTTCGGAAATTTTTACTAAGATTTTTCAAGTAATTCCAGTTGCTTTCTTTTAAAAAAATCGCGTACTGATTTTTTGTGTCGATTTTTTGGAGGTTTTCGATTAGCTTTTCTGTATATTTACCAATCCCTGTCCCTTCTGGACCAACAAATCTGGCATCTATTCCTATTTTCATAGACTATGGGAAATCTTAAATAACCGGTATTTTTCGAGTAGTTTGACTGACAATATGACTGACCATGTTATTAGTCTGGGATATTTATCTGTGTAATGTTTTTGATAAAAAAGCTCCATTGCACGAGTTGATTCAACTACTGCTCTTTTTTTTGACTCTATTGTTGCTTTTGAAAGATGTGCAGATGGAGGTTTAATACCTGAAGCTGCTCCTTTATAATGAATAATTTTGGTGACGGGCGTGTAGACAATTTTGTAACCTAACTGCTTAAAGCGCCAGCACCAATCTAAGTCCTCACCATAGAAGAAAAAGTCTTCGTCAAATAATCCGACTTTTTTAATTGCTGATGCTCTAATAAACATGAAAGCTCCGACACACGAATCCACTTCGTGTTCAGTATTTTCTGACAAATAACCCATTTGATATTGATCAAATATTTTAGAACCGGAAAAAATTTTCGATAAACCTGAGAAATGCGCAAAAGCCCTCCAAGGAGTTGGAAAGTGACGGCGGCAATCTCTATCCATACTGCCGGAGGGAAGCTCTACTCTGCAAGTTGTGACAGCAATTTCGTCGCGCGACTGCATAAAATTAATCATTTTAGAAATGGTATCTTTTCTCAATTTCGTGTCCGGATTTAGAATTAGCAAATATTTGCCTTTAGCTTTTTTGATAGCAATGTTGTTAGCTTTGGAAAAACCGAGGTTACTTTTGTTTTCAATTAATTTTACCCATTTATACTTTGCCTTGATTAAAGAGATGGTATTATCAGATGAATTATTGTCGACCACAAAAATCTCACCTTCAATTCCTTCTATTGATAATTGAATCGAATCTAAACAATCCTTTAAAAGTTCTTTAGTATTATAGGAGACAATAATAACTGAAAGGAGCAATTTAACTTGCACCTACTTCCTGATAAACCCTGTCCAGTTTTGCCGAAATTATTTTCCAATTGTATTTTTTGGAGACAAGACTGTAGGCTGAATCGGCTAATTGTTTTCCAGTAATTGGATTATTTAAAACTTCTATGGTTTTTTGAGCTAATTCTTCGGCGGTATTTGCGACAAATGCCTCTTGCCCATCTTTAATTTCTATACCTTCAATGGCAAGATTTGTACCAACAATTGGGGTTTTAGTTGCCATTGCTTCAAGAATTTTGTATTTTGTACCGCGACCATTCCTGATAGGCGCAAGCAAAACGCTACTCTGTGCATAGGCGCTTCTAATGTCCTCAATATTGCCTTCGATCTTAATATCATTTGACTTTAGCTTTAATATTTCTTTAGGAGGATTCCTGCCGACGATCCAGAGCTTGGCATTTTCGATCTTATTTTTGATCTTTGGCCAGATTTTTGCGACCAAAAATTCTGTAGCGTCGCGATTTGGTAACCACTTAAAATTGCCCACAAAAAGAATCGTTGGATTTTTAGGTTCTTTTTTCTTAATTTTGTCAAAAAATTCAAGGTCTACCCCATTTGCAACTACATCCACTTTCAAAAAGCTATCAAGTTCTCTGATAAAATTCTTATCATCTTGTGACATAGCAGCCAGCCTTTTTGCCTTTTTCCAATAATATTTCTCCCAAAATTTTATTTTCACCACATCAAAAAATAGGAAGGGTTTTAAAACTATTGCCCATTTGGGCAGACTCTCAACAAATCTTTGATAGACTAGATATTCGATTACCTGCTCGACCAGAAGTATGGGAACACTTGTCCTGGGAATATTTGGCATTACATAAAACGTTTCTGCGTGAATCAGGTCGTATTTTTGATTCTGCAATTCTTCCTTAATGGCCTTTTTGACTTTAGGATCAAAATAAATGCTAACCAAAAACGGGTAAGGTGATACGGCAGACAATGTAATATTTACCGGAGACCATGCTTTTCGTCTTTTGAAAACGATTACCCTTTTACAAAATGTCCTTAATTTTTCTAAATGCTGTTTTTCTGCTTCATCCCTAATAAAAGCTGCGAGAGTTATATCGTGTTTAGAAGATAAATTCTTAAGTAAATTGTAAGTTCTGATTTGTCCACCGGAAACAAGTGGATAGGGAAAATAGGGAGTAATCATTAATATTTTCATAAATTACTTGCCGATACATTCTTCGAACATTTCCACTATTACATATTTTTCTGTCTTTTCAATAAGATTGCAATGTTCAGCGAGACTTCTAATTCCTTGATCATTAACATCAATGGAAACAAGGTATTTGGTTCCTTTTTTTATAAACTCCTCTAAAGGTCTGTCGACAATGGGATAACCATGACGATTCGTCTGGTAGAGAAAAGCAGCATCACCATTGTAAGGAGCAATTATGGTTGCGTCTTTAGGTAGTAATCTATCGACTGCACTACCAGCTTCTACAATCGCTGGCTTATTTATCCAGTAAAAACCCTTTACTTCAAAAAAACCAAAGGCAAAACTAAAAGCAATCAGAGCCAAAGCGATTATTTTTCCAAACGATTTTATAAAAAATTGATCTGGGAGATTAAAAAGAAAATGTACACCGATGGCAACATAAATCGCCAGAATTGGAATAATTGCAACTTGGTAATAGTCATGACGGACATTTCCTGATGCAAGCACGCTAATGTAAAGGACTGCCCCAGCAAGCCACGACAAGTAAAAAAGATTTTCTTTTTTTTGTGGCTTTTTTAGCAAACCAATTATAAATAGAGTAAATCCGGTAACGGATAAAATTATTCCACCTATTCTTTCAACAATCATCCATCTAAAAAATGATCCTTTAAAACGAATGTCCCCTTCATTCAACAAAAACTGCCAACTCGGTACTCCTTCAGGAAACTGCGACATCCAAAGTCTCCAAGCCAAAAAAGGCAATAATGAAACTATGGCAAACACCCACAATTTATATTTTGTGAAAATATTAAATTTGTATTTTTTCCAACCACTTATAAAAAGATAAGTAGAGAGCAAGAAGAAAAAAAACCATTAGGGGTGCAGGGAGAATTGTCGAGGAGTAAAAAACATTATAAGGAATCGTCGCAAAAAAGAAAGTCGAAAGTGCAGCTATTTGCCAACCGGAAAAAATTCTTACTAACAGATACAAAAGTAACGTTGATACTAGGGTGATTACCACTGTAGTTAATCTTGCAGCCGTATCGTTAACACCTGTTATCGTCCAAATTCCTGCAACGATTGAGTTGTATATTGGGAATTCAACAAATCTGTATCTATTCGGATTATCAAGCCCATTAGCTTGTGATGACATGTCGTCAAATCTTGGGACTAAAGGATTATAGCCTTCCTTAATAAAATTTCTAGCAACAGCGGCCGTATCTGCCTGTCGCCAAGAATGCCAGTCGGCAATTGGCCTATTTATTTTATAAAGTCTTAGTGCTAATGCTAGTAATAAAACTAGGGATAGTATTCCTACTTCTATTTTCTTCACATTTTTTTGGATTTTACTGATAACTTTATGGTCGCTAGTAAAATTGCAGTCATTATCCAAAATGTATATGCAACCTTTGAAGCTTCGTAAACATCAATATAAATGGCGTTGACTAAAAGCCCTAGAGTAGCTGCTAAAAGGGATGCAACGATCGTAGCAAAAAAGATATCCTTAATTTTTCCGAAATTTGTAAGTGCATACCAGCAAATAAGGGCTATTATTCCGTAAAATGCAAAAAACCCAAGTAATCCTGTTTCTCCTAAAGCCCTTAAAAAATCATTGTCTGTTGACTCTGCTTCCGTAAAATCCTCGATGTTTTTCTTGGTTAATGTTGAATAGCCTGATCCCAATAAAGGATTGCGAGTAAATCCCTCAATTGCTTTTGGCCACGTATAATCCAAGCGGATACCCGTCGAAAGATCGTATTGAACAGCTGTTTGTGAATATACGCGAGGTTTAGCAATGGCTGCACCTTCATTCTCAACGTATGCAGGCAAATCATCCACTACATCCGATGGGCGGCCTGTAGGTTTTATAGAGGAAGGAGGAGTATCTGACTTTGAAGTTACATCTTCTAAGTATGCCACTTCGGGGCCGCTTGGCGCTTCTTTTTTAATTGGCGACTTAACAATGCTTATCAGATTATCCGCTTTTAGAATATGCGCAAATCTGTCGGAAAGCTCCCCAAAAGAAAGCATGACAAAAATTGAAATTGAAATAACGAGGAACCATCTTGATAATGACCACAACCAGTTTCTTTTAAATGCCAGAAAAACAAACGCTACGGTTATAGAAACAAGGTAAGCAATAAAAGATGTCCTTGAAACAGTTAATATCATCAGCCAAAAACCCATTGCTGAAACAAGAATAAACAATAGTTTGTGCCAGATTTTCTGAACCACGAAAATTAATGGAATAAAAAGTGTTAATACAATCATTAAATATGCAGCCAAATCGTAGTGGCCGCCGAAAGTGGAGAGTACTCTTGCATGTCCAGAAAGGTACAATTTTACGCCCTTGGAAAATTCTCTGTTCATCGTCGAAAAAGCAGGCCAGTAAAGATATTTTTGGCCAAAACCGTATATTGAAACTGCAAGAAGCACTATGGCCGTTAAGTATACGTATTTTTTAATTTGAGAGAGTGATTTTATAGAAGAGAGAAAGACGAAAAAAACAGAAAAGTATTCTATTCTTCTTGAAAAATGCAGAAATAACTTTCCGATGTGAAGAGTATCGACAGGAACAGTCTTTGTAACAAATATTGCCGAAAGACTGGATATGAATCCGATTAGGAGATATATGCCTATTGGGATTAGTAGTGGATTCCCTTTTAGCGAAACTTTTCCTCTAAACAGCCAAATAATCCAAATTAAAAAAGCGCAGCCTACTAAAATGTCATCCATGCGGATTCTGACAATGTAGCCAGGCAGGATATCTGCAATGGGAATTTTGGGATAAAGAGGCAGAAAAATTAGAAGAGCGATTGAAAAATACTCCAATATGTGATCATCTAATAGCTTTAAAAGTTTCAACATAGGATTTAGCTAGCTCTTTTCTGCCCAAAGCACCAAATACAGCGATTCTAACTAATGCTCCTATTTTAAGTAAGACTTTTAGAATTTGCAAAGCAACTCTACTTTTGTATTTTTTATAAAAATACATTAACCCTTCATATTCCCCTATGAATGCTTGGGTGGGAACTTTTTGGCGAGAACCTCTGCCGATATGAATTATTTTTGTGTTAGGATAAAAATAAACTTTATAACCTGCTTTTTTAATGCGATAGCACCACTCTACTTCCTCACCATACATAAAAAATTGCGGGTCCAATAAACCTACCTCGTCAATTACTTTTTTGGGAATCATCAGAGCTGCTGCCGTTACCCAGTCTATCTGATGCCCATTTTTGTAAAAACTGTCGTGATCTATATGGTAAGGCTTAAAAAGCAGACCGAATGGCAAATCATCCAAGAAGCTCATCCAGAAAAAAATCTGTGGAAGGTGAGGAAAATATCCAGCTGATTGTTGAATAGTTTGGTCCTCGTTTAAAAGCTGGGGAGCGATTACGCCTAATTTTGATCTCAACTTGATATTATTTAAAAGTTTTTTAAAACTATTTTCTACTAAATAAGTGTCAGAATTTAAAAGAAAAATGTACTGCCCTTTTGCTATTTTTATGCCTTGATTATTAGCCTTTGAAAATCCCAAGTTCTCTTTATTGAGTATTAATTTCGTTTTCGGAAATTTTTTCTCCACCATATCTACACTGCCATCTCCCGAACCATTATCAACCACTACCACCTCAAACTTTAGACCAGATGTAAATTTGTAAATTGAATTAAGACAATCATAGAGGAGTTTTTTTGTATTCCAACTTACTATGATTACCGAAAGCTGCATACTAATTTGTAATCCTTAAGCTTTTAACAGATGACAAGTATGCTCCAAAGACAATTAAAATTATTCCTGTCAACAAGTATATAGTAAAACTTTCGTGGAAAAAAACTACCCCGACAATAGCCGCGCATGCTGTTGCAAAATAATTAACCATTGTAGAAATAAAAGCAGAAGTATGCTTAATAACCCACTGATATAAAAAGAAAAACGAAACTGTCGAGAAAAAAGCCATTGCCAAAACGCTTAAGATTTTTTCGGCACTTAAATTATTTAAATACGACAAATTATGCGTAAGCCCGAATAAAACAAAAACAAATGATATGATTGCCGTTGTTGCAAAATTGTAAATTGTAATTTCCAAAGGTGAGAATTCTTTGCTCAGTTTTCTCGAATAAACTACATAAAGGGACCAATCAATAACTGCTATAAACGTGAGAATGTTACCCAAAGGAGTACCAGTAGACATAATGTCATTTTTACTTACTGATGAAGCTATAAGAATAAACAGGCCTGCGATGGCAATTAAAAGACCAACGATCTGTGATTTAATTAGTTTTTCATTCAGAATCAAATATCCCAAAATGGCTACAAAAACGGCTGTCAGAAGGTAAAGCACTTGAGCAGCAATAATGCTTGTTTTACCAATAGCGTAGACAAAGATAAGAATATTTGCTGCGAATAAGGCGTTTATCACAATTAAGTTTCTAGTTGGAGACTTTAGCTTAAATTTTTTAAAAAGGAAGAAAAGCATAATAAAAATAAGTGCGATAAAAAATCGTAAGAATGCCACCACAACAGGTGGGAAAAAAGATACATTAAGCTTAACTAATGGGGTATTTGTTCCACCAACTACTGATGCCAGAAGAATTATTAAAAATGTCATTGAAAAAGCCTGGCGCGACCGAGTTTGTAGCGAGGATTTTTGTTTTTGCGCTCGCCAATTTTTTGCGCCGGGACTCCGCCGACAATTTCAAAAGATTTGACATCTTTGGTAACTACGGCACCGGCTGCAACCACCGCTCCTTTGCCAATTTTGACTCCAGGCAAAATGATACTTCTTGGACCAATAAAAACATAATCTTCGATTTCGACCGGCTCCTCCATTGGATCAAATCCTTCTGAATTAATATCGTGTTCTGAATTATAAATTTGGACATCGGAAGCAATATCAACGTGATCACCAATTATAAGAGGTGCTCTACCATCAAGAAAAACATGATCGCCAATTATGGTGCCCTCTCCGATAGTTATTCCTGACGGATTGTAAAACCTTGCCCACATGTGAATATGTGAACTTTTACTAATTTTCATACCGGATATTCGATAAAAAAATTTACGGACTGAATGGAAAGGAATATTAATTCCAATCTCGTTTAAAACAAGCAGCCAAAAATCAAGCCAGATGTTTTTGGCTCTATTTTTACTCTTTTGGAAAGCTTCTTCAGTCGTCAAATCTTTTCCCATTCGATCTTTCATGGACACATTTAATATATCATCTTTATTGATATTGAGGCTGGAATTATACTAATGCTTTTATATTGAGGCAACTTTTTGAAGAATTTTTAAAGTTTCGCCTGCACATTTTTGCCAGGAGAAGCGCTTAGTATTTTCTAGGCCTTTTTTAATTAATTCTTTCCTTAGTTTTTGGTTTGTCAGAACTCTACTGATTCCGCTTGAAATTGAAATGGTACTGTAAGGGTTAACTTGGACTGCACTACCTTCGACTATTTCCGGCAATGACGAAGTGTTGGAAACAACAACTGGCACGCCACAGGCTTGGGCTTCGATAACCGGAATGCCAAAACCTTCCCAAAGTGAAGGCAGAACGTAAGCTTTTGCGCCGCTAATTAACTGGGGCAGATCTGAATCTGCAACGTAGTCTGTAAATATCACACTGTCCTCCATTTGGAGCTTTTTTACTTTGTTGAAAATAGGCTCATATAGCCAACCCTTACGACCAACTATTACCAATCGGTAATTTCTAATTTCTAATTTCGAATTTCTAACTAATTTGTGGAATGCCTCAATGAGACGTTCAATGTTTTTACGAGGTTGAAGAGTACCGATAAAGATTAAATAATCACCGCGAATTTTATATTTTTTTTTGATTTTGGCAATTTTTCCCTTTAATTGGGGCTTAAATCTATTTTCATCGAATCCTTCATATACTGCGGATATCTTTGAAGGATTGACTCCGTAATTTTTGATGATGTCATCTTTTGTAGTTTCAGAGACAGCGATAACGTGAGAGGATTTTTCAATCGAGTATTTAGTCCAGTTAGTCAGTTGATACAAATCTTCCTTTTTAAACAAATCTGGAAAGTGAAAATATGAAAGATCGTGAACAGTAACTACAAAGGGTATTTTTGAAAATCTGGGACCGTAATGACCCAGTGAAAAGAATACATCGAGTTTACTACTAAATGTTAATTTGATTGGTAGAGCAAATTGAGTCCACATTTTTTTTGGACCAAAAACAGCATATTTGAAATTCCTAGATTCTTTAGGCAAATCTGGTAAAGGTTTTTCTTTGAAGTAAATAAGAAAATCGTGCTCTTGAACTTTTGAAAATTGCTTTAGGAGTTCGAATGCATATTTACCAGAACCTACTCTTTTTTCTGCATTGGCTTCGTTACCGTCAAGGCCGATAATCATTTTTGACTGTAAAGTTTTCTGTATAATTTCAGAGTTTCTCTGGCAGTTTTGGACCATGAAAATTTACGGGCACGCGTGAGGCTTGCGTTAACCATTTTTTGGTAGTTTTCAAGTTTTAAATCTAAAACCATTTCTATGGCTTTTTCAAGCTGCCCCTCATTTCTTGGGTCAACAAGGATTGCAGTATCTTTAGCTATTTCCGCCATAGAAGAGTTTTTGGATGTGACTACTGGAGCTCCGCAGGCCATAGCTTCCAATATCGGAAGGCCGAATCCTTCATAAAGAGAAGGGTAAACAAACACCCTGCAGCCTGAATACAGAGTTAAAAGGTCCTCATCTGGTACATAATCGGTCCAAATTACGTTAGCTGCTGATCTCAAACCTTCTCCCCAGCCGAATTTCCCTGCCAGCACAAGTTGAAGTTGCGCATTTTTGTATTTTGGGTTTTGAGAAATAGACTCAAAAACATCTAGGAGTCTTTGTATGTTTTTGCGAGGTTCCTGAGTCGCAACAGAAAGAATATAAGGTCTTTTTATTTTATATTTCTCTAGAGTCAAATTAATTTTATCAACTGGCTGAGGTCTAAACTCTTCAGATGCTGCCGAATAAACTACCTTAATTTTCTCCTGAGGGATTTGTAAAAAATTGATGATATCTTCTTTTGTAGTGTAAGAAGGCGCGATTATCAAATCAGCTTCTTTTTTAACCTGTTTTAACCTTCTTTTTTGATTAGCAAGAATTCTTGGATGGACTGATGAGGGGAAAAGGTAAACGACCATGTCATGTACTGTAGTAATCTTCTTGGTTTTTGACGATCTGAATGGAGGCTGCAGCCAATCAGAGGAGTGGAAAACATCAATCTTACCAATAAACCTTTCTACGGGTAAAATATGCAAAGTATTCCAAAATAATTCAAACGCACTTAATGGAAACGGTAAAAATTTAAACTCAACATTTTTAAAGTTTTCTACCTTCTTTTTAAATTCGTTGAGCTTCTTTTTTTGTCTGAGTGAAAAACCGAACAAAATGTACTGGTTCGAATGATCGATTTTAAGTAAACCCTCCAGCAAATTTTCGGTGTATTTGGACACGCCAGTTCCATAAACCACTTGGGAAATATCGATTCCTATTTTCATGAGGCAAATTCTATCACAAAAACATGCCTGTAAGTTTTGCCGAAGTTACAAAATTTTAGAATCGGTATGAGTGTTAAAAAACCTTTGAGATATAAGTAGTATAGTAATTTGCTTCTGTTTATCCATGTCTTCATTAAAATACCGCGAACAGAAATGTTCAAATTTGGATAAGAGTTAATTTTGGCCTTTCTTTTGAGTCTTGTAAGTGAATTCTTGATAAATTGAAGGATTTCTGACTTTTCTGAAAGTCCATACTTTATGTGCTCATCGAGAAATTGATTATTTTTCTTGAATAATTTATTCCATCTTTCCCTAAGTATTTTGTCCTGCGACTCAGAATTTTTTCCGCAAGGAACCACGATTACAGAAAGTTTTCTTGCTACTCTAAATTGTTCATAAATCGCCTGCTCTCGATTTTTTTGATGCAAGTGCTCTAATACATCAACTGAAAAAGATACGTCGTAATAATTCTTCTTAAACGGTAGATCGTTTGCGCTTCCTTTTATTTTTCTGAGATATTTTGTTTGAGGGCCTGAAAAATCAACATCTAATCCGTCTATTTTCTTTTTTAAATACGGCACTATCCCAGGAGAACCTGATCCTATTTCAAGGATTCTGGAGTTTTCTAAATTTCTCTTTTTTATCTCTTTGACAACTGGAATATAACGCAGCGCAGCTTCTGGATGTTGTCCCCAGAAGAATCTGTCTGATGCAATTTTAAAGAATCTGCTAATGCCTGAACTCATAGACAAAACCTACGCCTGCAAAATCGACGGTTGAAATGTTTTTAAAACCGGTCTCGGAAATTTTTTCAAACAAAATTCCGCTTGGGTCAGTTATCCCTGACAAATACTGAAAAAGAAATACCTGATCTTTCCCTGTTGTCAATTTTGAAACGTTTTCTTCTACATTTTTTCTTTCGGCATTAAAAGCGTTTAATGCACCCGCAGTTTCTATTTTTTCTTGGTTATAATAATCAAATGGAGCCATTGAATAAGCCGATTCAAAAAGCACTATAGAGTTTTGAGACGAGTTATTTAAAACGTAATCAGTTGCTGCCTTCCAATTTTCCCTCTGAAATTTAGGATAAATGAAATAAATGGAAAGAGAAGCAAGGTTAATTGTTAGCGCAAAAACAAAAAGGGTTTTTGTCAATTTTTGTATGTTCACGGAATTAATTGCCGATGCCACAATAATGTAAAAAGCAGGTAAAACAAAAATAAACCTGAAATAAGCAAATATCGGAACAAAGAAGGCAATAATAAAACCCAGAATTATTGGTCCAACAAGCCAAAGCCACAAAAAAAGTCTTGCTTTGGACATTCGAAAAATCGAAACAACAAACATACTAGATATAAAAATTGCAATAGGAGCAAATAACAACCCGTAGATAAGGTTATTTTCGACAGAAATCCTACCTATAGCGAACTTTACAAATGTGACTACCAACGTTTTAATGCTTGGTGAACCTACAACTTGTGCCCATGCTGGTGAGATGGCTGCTACCGAAATCCCTGTAGCAAACTGCTTGGGAAATATCATAAGCCAAGGAATAATTAGACCAAAAATTAGCAGGAACCCGGGTACAAAGCTAGCTAGTGTTGATTTATTGATAGTTTTTTTAAGTAGCAACAAATAAATCATATATGCAGGAATTAACAAGTATGGTAAATAATCGCTGTAGAGCATTAAAACAGTAGAAGTTATGAAACCTACCCACAAATACAAATTATCTTTTTTAATAATTAAGACAAAAAAATAAACAGAAAGACTCGCAAAAAAAGAAGCTAGCATATACATCCTAGCTTCTTGAGAATAGTAAATGTGAAGCGGGGCTGTTGATAAAAGTGCTGCAGAAATTAAGGCTGTTTTTTTTTCAAAAAGAGCTTTGGCTATTTTATACGTTATGAAAATTGTGGCTACACCGAGAATGACTGACATCATTCTGATGCTAATCTCGGAAACAGGAAATATTAACATCCAGCTCTTTAAAAGAACGTGGTATAGAGGCGGGTGAAAATCGCCCAGTGAGTAGTTAAATACTATATCTTTAAACCCAAGCCCTCTTATTGCATTAATGTTAATTGCTTCATCAAGCCATAAGCTTTGGTTTAGCTTTATTACTCTTAAAATAAAAGCGAGAATCAAAATTATATAAATCATTACTTATATTTGGGTTCTTTATGAAAAGACTTGATAACCGATATCCAAACTCCCAAATCGTAAACAAATTTAAAAATGATAAATTGCGGTTCTTTCGAAATTACTGATTTACACGTCCCTATTATTAGAGACAGAGGAAAACTGTAAAAAAATATTGAACGAATTTTTCTTAGAATAGACCCTGAAATAAATTCGTTTTTGCCGATCCACCTGGCTTGCTTAAAAACCTCCGAGAGTGTTGACGGGTTTGAGTGATAATAAATCGCTCCTTTGGCAAAAGTAGACTTACTTTGGAGTTTTTTTGAAAGACTCCAATCATCTGTGTATTCACCGCTTGTATCAAACCCACCAACTTTCTCGAATTGACTTTTTAAAATAGCCCTGAAAACAGGTGCCCTGTTTGGGTAATTTTCTGGTATGAGTCTATCTACCGGCAAATTTCTGTTGATATTCCAGCACTGAGACCAAATATTTTCTTTGTTTAAATTTAATTCGTTTTTAGAAAACGTACCAATGGTCTTTCCATCTAGAATCGGTTTTATTAAATCCTTGACAAAATTTTTATCAAATTCCATGTCCGCGTCTACAAATACCAAAATTTCTCCTATTGCAATTTGCGCACCTAGGTTTCTTGCAGTGCCTGGCCCCGCATGTTTCTGCTTCAAAATTTTCACCCTACATTTTCGAGCAACATCTAGGGTTTTGTCTGTAGAACCGTCGTCAACAATGATTACTTCAAGTGCCCGGTAGGATTGATTTTGAAGTGATTCAATACACTTCTTGATTGTTGGGTCTTCGTTATATGCTGGAATGATTATAGAAACGAACATCAATTGATTGCAGAGGTTTTATTTAAATTAAAAAACATGTATGGACCGCTTTTTTCTAAATAATAGTTACTGTCAAGTAATTTCTTGAGTGAAGGATCAATATCTCTATCTTCTATTAAGACAATATAGTCGTAATTATAATACTGCTCACTATGCTCGTTGAATTCTTTCATCGTCAAATTTTGATACTCAATGTTTCTATTCGCGTAGTAATTTATAATAACTTCAAAAAATTCTTTAAACTGAAGAGAATTAACTAAAATGCTGTCGTCGCTTTTAGTTTTTTCTTTTATTAAAAGACCCAGTTGGTAGCCTGGAGAATTGAACGAAGTGTTTTCCAGAGTTAGCAAATATTTAATTCTTTCGATTGAAACTGAAAAAATGATAAATAAAATTATTAAATAAGAAAAAAGAGTTCGCATTGAATTACTTTTAAATATTTTTTTTGTTGATTTCATGAAAAACTTGGCAAGGCCCACTACGCTAGCAGCAGAAGACAAGGTAATAAAAGGTAAGAAATGATAAATTTTGTAATCATGTATATAAACTAGTTGTCTAAAAGTTAAGAGAAATAAACAGGGATATATAAACAAGATAATTAAAGATAATTTCCTTTGCATTTTTTCTTTTTTCTTTATTTCCCAAAGAAGTCTTACTATCCAGATCAAGGAAAACAATAACAGAAGTCTTGTGTAGTAAATTACAAAATACCTTGATTCCGTTTCTATCCATTTATATGGGGTGGATTTGTCTACTGCGCCATAGTAATTAACATTGCCACCAATTCTAAACAAACCTTGCCCAATAAATGAATACAAATCTATTGCACTCTTTGTGAAAAGTATTACGCTGAGATGTATCAAAACAACAAATATGCCAATGATTATTGGCATCATGCTTTTTTTCAAACTATCTCTTTTCACAAAGAGTGAAAAAGCTAAAATCGGTGGAAGTAAAAAAAATGCCGGCCAGCTTTCAAACAGTGCTAGAAATAAAAATACTAAAAACAAACGATAATTTTCCTGGTTTTTGCCAAAACTTTTAACGTAGAAATAAAAAGCGATTGTAACTAAAGAAACTACTATTGGTTCATGATCAGGTAATTTTCCAAAGTATACGAACATGGGAATTACCGATGCGAGTAAACTCGCAAGCAGCCCGGTTTTTTTATCAAAAAGCTCCTGACCAATTTTATAGATAAAAATTATCATCACAACGGAGAAGATTAGTGGTACAAGTCTTAAACTCAATTCTCTTTCGCCAAAGATCGCCACGCTGATCGAAAAAAGCGCTGGTAATAACGGGGTATAGTGACTGAAGAATATTCCCCCAAAACTAACGTTATTCCCATAAGAAAGTAAGGACGAAGAAAAGCTTAAGTAATTTCTTGCTTGAACTCCCCAAAAAGCCCCATTCCAGTCATGATGGCCAATAAAGGGCTTATTTATATTGATTGATAGCACAATGCATGAAAAAATTGCTATTAATATTATCAATAAATTCTGCTTAATAATCCTTGTAAGCAAGTGTAGTGTCGGAGTCATCAGTGTTTCAGTAGCTCATTAATTAAACTAGAGTAAGATCTTGCTATTTTATTCCAACTAAATTTCAGTGCTTGATCATAAGGAATATTCCTGTAATTAGTTTGGGAAGCTATTAATAAGTCTTTTGCATACTGTTCTGTTTTTGTTGGGTCTGTAAGAATTCCAGCTTTGCCTATTATTTCCTGTCGTGAGTCGTCACAAGTTGTAACGACTGGCAGATTGCATGCCATTGCCTCCAAATAAGAAATACCAAAAGCTTCAGTCTCTGAAGCCAGAGTAAAAACTTTCCCACATTTATAATAGGATGGCATTTGCTGGTATGGTGGCGTTAGTCTTAAGTATCGACTTTTTAGAATTCGTCTTCCTAGAGAATCAAGGTGACTATTCATTTCTCCGTCACCTAAAATAAGTAGACTCAGATTTTTAGCCTTTGCTACGGCCTTAATTGTTAATTCGATTCTTTTGTATGGCACCAGCGCAGATGCACAGACGACAATTGGTTTTTTAAGATTTATATTTTTTGGTTTTACCTTGGGATTAAACTTAGCAAGGTCGACTCCATTCGGAATAATTTCCGTCTGCATTTCTGGAGCAATCTTTTCAGCCCAATTTTTTTGAGTAGAAGTCAAAGCGATAAAAACGTCTGGTCTCCAGAATATATTCCATGCATCATCTGAACCCACCCCCGCATGGCCAGAGATGAGCATTTTTGAACCTGTAATTTTAGTCAACAGTCTTACAGTAACAGTCTGCCAACCGCCATTTAAGGGAACTACTATATCGAATTTTTCCTTAATTATTCGAGGTATAAGTTTTAGCGTAAATATTAGTATTCTTATAGACTGCAGGTCTAAGCAAAGTTTCCCCAAAATACCCTTTGAGAATTTCGGTGCCTCTGCTTTTGCAACAATCTGCTGAACTCTTATTCCTTCTTGATAAATGGCAGGTCCTGCCTGGAAAATCGTAATTTTATTTCCTAGCTTAAAGCGTCTTGATAATTCGTATACGAAAGTTTCTACTCCCCTGTCGACAATCCCGCTATAAAAGCTTAAAAATGCTACTTTCGCCATTTTTTGTTATTTTTTAAAAAGTAGATGATTAAAAAGAAGATTGTTCCAAATGTTATTATTCTGCCTGTTTTAAAACTTTCGGGCGCGTAAACCATTTCAAGTCTGTCTGTTTCTGGCAGAACGACGATTTTCCTAAAAATGGGTTCTTCCTCTTCTACTTTAAATTTTTGGTTATTCATATACACAAACCAGCCCGGATAGTACTTTTCCGAAAAAACCAGTTCCCGAGGTGCTGCAGATTTCTTAAATTTTACAATAATTCTGTTCGGAGAATATTTTTCTATCTCAACTTTTTCTTGTGAGTTTTTAAAAAAGACTCTGCGTTTGTAAAGACTATTCTGATAGAGATAGACATTGTCAAATTTGCCTACAGTTGCAAAATTATTATTTTCAAGTTTGTATGTTGATGCGACATATTTAACGTTTGCCAAACCCAACAACGCAGCATTTGGCATTGGGGGGTTTTTTACCTGCCATATTTGATACGGAGGAAAAATAACAGAAAAATTGTCAAATTCATAATTGCCGGCTTCTTGCAAAAAGTCAATAAATTTTTCGTCTTGAATTGGAGTTTCTCCATGTAAAACCTCAATTTTGTATTCTGAAATCAACTGTGGATTAAAACAATAAGTTGTGCAGTAAACCCTAAAACGGTCACTGTTTTCTGCTAAAAACTGATAGATCGTTTGATTCTCAAAAGTTAGATTTGGAATTTTCAAATTCATTCGATAAAAAATATAAAATGATTCAATTAAAAAAAGAGCAATCAATGTAAATACAACTGTTTTACTTTTTATTTTTTCAATTGCTCTTGCGGCAAGAAGAGCCACAATTAAGGCAACAACAAACCATAATCTCGTATTAACTCTTGAGTATTTTAAATATGGAAAAAAGTCGTAGGCGATTTTAAAAACAGGGGTTGATAAGCCTGCTACAAACATTAAAGTTAAAATTCCAAATGTCATTAATATGGTTTTTTTTATCTTTGAAAGATGTAAAAAACCCAAGAATGCAAGCACGCTTGGAATGAAACCTAGATAGAGTAAAGATTCTTGGTCAAAACCTCGGAAATCCAGATAAGGAAATATGAGGCCTATTAGAAACTTTTTAAAATTCCAAAGCGGGAGAGCAACTTCTTCAAGTCTAAGCTGAGAACGTGTAGACAGAGATCCAAATTCAAGTTGAGGTATTAATTGAATAGCCGATAAACCAAACCCCACTAAAATCGCAAGTGTAATTGGTATAAGTTTATTAATAGTTCCAAATACCGACTTCTCCGGATGAATCCAAAGATGATATAAAACGTATAAAATTAAAAAAAGCAGAGAGTAATAAAATATAGTTGGATAAAGAATAAGGATCATCGCTAGAGAAACGCCTCCAATAAAAATCCATAAACGGTTAGGATTTAAGAGTATTTTCCTGATAGATAAAAACGCTAAAGGAAAGAAAGCAAAAGCGGCAACCATTGTTATATGTCCTGCTGACGTTTGAACCATCATTTTTGTTGAAAAAGAATAAAAAATTGCAGCAGCTAGCGAAGAATGATTTTTTAGAAAAAATGATTTAGCCAAATAATATGTAGAGGTTCCTGCAATTAAAAAATGTAAAAAATAGAAAAAAAATGCAGCATAGTTTATTGGTAAAATTAGCAAAATAATATTTAGTGGATACGGAATAGGAAAAAGTGCATTTCCTATTAAAGGCTCCCCCATCATTTGCTCTGGTCGCCAAAATGGTAAGCTTTTATTTTCGTAAAACGAATTGTGAATAAAATTAAATATCGGTATATATGTTCTTCCTAAATCATTATCTTTAAGTGTCAAGAGCTCTGGTTTTAGTAAAAACGGCAAAAAGAAAAGCAAGCATAAAAAAACAATAACTAGTAGCTGCCTATTGACTATTTTCGAATTTTTAACCATAAAGTACCGTTAATTTTAATTAAGTTTTCGTAATTTTCATCTAAGTAGCCAGCAATGTATCGGGGTTCGTATACACCCAGATCATATTTTTCTCCCTTATCGTAAGGTTTGTAGATAATAAACTTAGGATTTTGATTAATAAGGCTACTTATTATTTGCTCTTGAATTCCTTCAAGCTCTAAGTACCAAGAAAACTCATCTGCCCACGGTTTGATAGGAAGTCTGTTAGATAATGGGAGGAGCTGATCCGGCCCATTTTGAATATATAGAGTATCTTTTCGGTTGGTTTTTTTTGATATGAAATTCGCGGCTTTAAAAATTTCAGGTTCAAAAAATCTAATCGGAGACCCCCAATCGTTTATAAAAAAACGGATGCTAAAACTTAATAAAAGTATTGAGGCGCCGACAACGATTGGTTTTGAATTAATGTTGGATTTGAATGTTTTTTCTGCGAGCGGCCCAAATAGCAACGAAAGAGTTGCCAAAGAGGGAATGAGGTGAAAATAATCGAATCTGGGATAAGAAAAAATTATAAGAAATAATGAGGTCAGAACAAAAAATTTATAATCTGATTTTTTCGAAAAAAAAATTGGTAAAAAAATTAAAAAAAGAGTGATCATCACTACCATTTGCCTTGCTGTAGGCAAAAGGATATAGCCAGGAGCTAGTGAGGTTTTAAACAAAGGGAGATTTATATTCCAAAATAAAAAATCTTTTAAAATACCTAAATTGCTAAAAACCAACAGGTGAACTGTTGAAAGAAATATCAGGGGAATAAAAATTAGAAAAATTTTTGGATGATCTTTACTAAAGTTAATTTTTTTATTAAAGGTTATGATCAATAAAAACAAAACCATAAGCCAAACCGCTTGCTGTTTGATAAAAATTGCAAATGTTGTCAAGAGAAAAGCTATATAAAGATTTCTTAAATTTTTATTTTGTAAAAATTGATAAAAGAAATAAGATGCTAATAGAATAAAGGGTGTCTGAATTAAATCAAACCATAAGCCATTTATGCCGAAAGGAATCGATAAAAAAATGAAAAATAGAGCTGAAAGCAGTCCAAAAAAAAGCTTTTTAGTTAATTTAGCTGCAACAGTAAAAATTAAAACATCTATTAAAATTATGATTGCCCAAGTTAAAATTTGAAAGGATTGGGGAGAATATCCGAAAAAAGTTGAAAACTTTGATAGAAACAGGGTTAATGCGGGAGGGTAAGGATTGATTATATCCTTGTAAAGCAAAAATCCATTATTGAACAAATATGGATAAACAATCATTTCTGGCCATAGAGTGAATTTGGTATTGGCGAGCAAAACTATATGTAAAAATAATAAAAGAATAAGTAGAAAAAAAATAATACGATTAGTATTTGTTCTGAATATCATTTAGTCTAATGGTCAAAAGTCCAACGAGTGATCTGATAACATCTCGAAAGACGGATACTTTTGATCCCCTAACATCGCTCCAAGCGACGGGTACTTGAGCGTAATCAATATTATACTTCTTGCACAAATAAAGAATCTCCGCGTCAAAAGCCCAATCATATATTGTTATTTTGTTGAATATTTTTTTTGCGGCTTTTGTTTCGAAAGCCTTAAATCCGCAAGTTGTATCTTTAATTTTATAATCAACAAATAATCTGACAAGAAGAGAGAATCCTCTTCCCAATAGTTGACGAAGTAACGGCTGCTTTTTTATGAATTTTGCACCTTTAACTCTTCTGGAACCGATAACCACTTCATAACCTTCTTGAAAATATTTAAAAAAGTTGTTAATAGTTTCAATTGATACAGAGTGATCTACGTCAGAAAAAAGAATGTATTTTCCACTAGCTACCTTTATGCCCTTCAATATAGCAAATCCTTTCCCTGTGTTTTTTTCATAGCTGATAACTTTTAATTCTGGATTTTTTCGGGAAAATTCTTTTAAGAGATTTAAGGTTTTATCACTTGAGCCGTCATTTACTAAAATAATTTCCCATTTGTAGCTTTGCTTTTTTAAAAATTTAAGAAAATGATTTATTCCTTCAGAAAATCTTTTTTCTTCGTTATAGCAAGGTATGACAAGGGAAAGTTTGATAGAACTGGTCATGGATTATACAAATTTAATGATTGCCTTCTTAATTCTTTAAAAGGATTTGCAATATATCCGATTATAGATTCATATTTTGATCTTGTAACCCACGGGTTTGGAACAATTTTGGGTCTTTCTTTTTTCAAAACTTCGGGAAATTTGAAATTATCAGGAAATTTAATCCCATATTCGATTTTTTGTTTGTGGGCCCGATTTAAAATACTTTTGTCAACGTGGCGGCTTTGTGACCTTAAGAGATACGACGTATGCAAATATCTGCCGGTCAAAAATTCAAGATGTCTACTGCCGTAATTCTGTATTGGAGTGATGGTTTGATCGCAATATGCTTCAAGAGGATACTCCCCTCTTAAATATAATCCAGGCAGACCTCTATTGATTACCCTAAGATTTGCCCAACCCACGTAACCTGTGGGAGCAAATGGCCATTTATACTTAATAGATTCTGGATGATAATGATATATATCCCCTACTAAATTCCAAGCTCTTACAACTACTCCCCAAATATTTTGATTCGCAGTTTCTAATACATTTAATAATTCTTTTTTAGTTTTGTCTGGCCAGATTTCGTCTCCATCTAAAATTAAAAACCAGTTAGTTTTTGTTCTTTTAAGCTGTTGTGCTCTCAAGCCTACAAGTCCTTTTGCGTCTACTTTTCCTTTTTGCTCAAACTTAATTTTTTTATCTTTAATTGTTTTTATTATTTCAACTGTATTGTCTGTAGATCCTGTGTCGTAAATTAGAATTTCTTTAGCAATATCTCTAATTGACTCGATTGCAAACCAAATCCATTTCTCTTCATTTTTTACGACACAGTGGACTGTAAGTTTCGTCATTTACTGTTTAGTTTAATTAAAGTGTATGCTGACATTAAAATAAAAGCTGTAATTTCTGCAAATAAAAATGCGTAAGCTGCACCTATTGCACCTGATTTTGGAACGAAAGCCGAAAGTACTAAGACAAATACTAATATGCGAATTAGCGTAATAAAAAAAGTAGCTTTCGAGTTCCCAAAATAATACAGAATTATCGAACTGGGAATTAGTGTCATGAAGAAAAAACCAAATGCGACCGTTAGAATTTGCATTATGTGAGTGGATTCTATGAATTGTTCACCGAATAATATAAGCGTGACCGGTTTAGCAAAAATAAATAGTATCGCCAGGTTAATAATAAAAAATGTCACCAAGACAGAAGACTTTTTAGTAAACCTAATTACCTTTTCTGTAGTGTCAAACGATGCAAATCGAGAAGCTAAAACTCTTGTAAAATTGCCTCCAAATTGGTGAGCAAAAGTAAGTACTTTAAAAGGTGCTGCGTAAAGCCCGACTTGAATTGGTCCCGTAATTTTTAAGAGAAAATAATTATCGTAGGGAACGGCAGCAATTAAAAATGCCGCTGCTATCCAAAAGTTGAATTTTAAAAAACTAATATTTTGTGATTTTTCTGTTTTTACTAGTCTAAAAGGTAGTAAAATTTTGCCAAGGACTACTGAAATAATTGGAGTGAAAAAGAAGATTAAAGTTATTAGTAACAATCCTAACTTTAAGAAATAAAAAGCTAGCACTACCAGCAAAACTCTCGTTATATTTGTAGATATGTTTATTAAAGAAGCTTTTGCAAATTCTTTTCGAGCTTGAAGTGCAGCAGTAAAAAAATTCGACAGTAATATAAATATTGTTGCGACAAAAGCAATTCTTAAAAGATTGACGATTTCAGGCTGATTGAAAAAAATTGCAATCAGTGGTGACAAAAATAATCCCAGAAGAGTAAATCCTAAACCAATAACTAAATAAGCTTTGAATGCTATTGAAAATAATTTATTTTGTTTCTTTGCCTCTGTACCGGCAAATCTTAAAATACCGGTATCTATTCCAAAATTTGAAATGGCTATGATCATAAACCCGGTTGCAACAACTGTGGAAAAAAGTCCGTAATCCGCTGGACCCAATACTCTTGGAGCCATAATAAAAAAGATGCCTGCTAAAAAAACGTTTATTAAAGTACCTATTAATACTATAAAAGTATCCTTACCTGTATCAGTTAAAAATAAATCTCTAACTTTATGAATCATGAAAGTTAGTATACAATCTCAGTTAGAATTTTTCTTTAGGAGGAAGGCTTTTCCTATATTTATCTTGATTTTATAGTTATCACTTTTAATCTCGTTTTTAAAAATATTAAGTGTTTTTTTATAACTTTGTGGGGAATATTTATTAGGACCATCTTCCAGATCGAATAACAAATACTCAGCCGAATTGTTTTCTTCAATAAGGTAAAAATTATCTCTTTGCGAAATATGCGGGCCTAAGTTATTAGTGACCCCAACTGATGCATTTTCAGGAACGTATCTTATTATATCGTCATTGTTTTTCATCCATTGTTTTTTTATAAAAAAATCTTTTTTTAAAACTGAGTTTATAGGACCATGAAAGATAATTGTTTGCGCAATTGCAATAAATACGATGTGAATAGCTATTATCGATTTAACACTGTTGACTTTTTTGACCTTTCTCAAAATCAACCTGACTGAATAAACAGTAGCCATTGGCATTATCGCGGCAATAGGAAACGCGTAGTGGTTCAGATTAGTCCAGCGATGAACTGTAACCGTATCCAAAAACCTGACAGTAAATTGCTGGAGGGCGGAAATTAGCACAACAGGGGACAAAATGGGCAAAAAACCAAACGAAATAAACGTATTTAAAACAGTTTTTATTTTTACCTGAGGAGAAACTAAATTATTGAAAATCAAATACGGTTTGAATAAGCTAGTTTTGAGAATTTCTTCCGGGGTATAACCTAATTCACCATAGCCGTAGTGCATATATTCGCCTTGAATACTTGGAATAACCCAATTTACTATTAAGAAGAAAGATATTATGCTGATTGCTACTGTTGCTGACCCTTTTAATTTATATCCAAGCAAAAAAATAGAAATCCCTATCGCAGTGGCAAGTAGTGCCATTTCTTCTTTAGTAATTAAAAGACCAATTATCGAAAGCCAATAAAGTTTATTACTTTTTTTAACGAGACCATAAAAAGCAAGTGTAAAAAATAATGGGCTAAATACTGACTGATGAAAACCGTCTAATATTGCAAATTGCATTCCTGTATAAATAATCATAGATAATGAAATTGCCAGTGAAAGTAGTTTATGTTTAAAAAAATGGAAACTAATTAAGTAAAGAGGTATTGCAGAAAATACGGCAATGAAAGCTTGTGCTGAAAATAATAAATTAATACTATCTGGCAGCCAATATAAGGGTGTAAAAAATAGAAGAACAACTTGGAAATGATCGCCTAGTATATGTAAACCGGTAAAGCTGCTAATTGGTTCTTTTAAACGACTGACTTTCCAGATTAATTGATCGAAAAAACCAGTATCCCAAGTGAAAGTTTGGTAATGATCATGCTTAATGATTGAAATATATGAGTATAAAAACCCAAAAAATAGAGTTAGTAAAATGATTTCCTTGTTTTGTGATATCCAATTTGCAAGTTTCGGACTAATTACCAACATTTTCAAACCATTTTGATGAATTGTCCATTATTATAACCTCAATTTTGCCAAACGTAGAATGGTTTTTTTCATGTATCTTAAAAAAATTGTAGCGCCTATAAAAATCTTGGGTTTCTTCACTAAAGTCGTGGATAACAAATGCAACTATAGTATTTGGGTGCTCTTTGGAAATCTCGGTTGTGCCATAAAGATACCCTACGGTCGAATCAACGTAGCTTTTAACTGGCTCTCGGCCAAAAACCGTAAACAAATATCTGTAACCCGAATAACGCCAATTCGTGGAAAGTGATTCTATTGAAAATTCTTTATCTCCAACATTTCCCATTACAAATTCAATTGCTTGTTTTTTATAAGTTAAACCCAAGCTGTTTTTAGTAACCAGAAGTTTAGATAAATTGAAAATAACGAAGATGCTAATTAAAAATAACCACAACTTTTTAGGAAATGCGCTGACAATTTTGGCAAAAATTAATAAAAATACTGCAAAAAGTCCACTTAGATAATGTTCGAATATATCAGCTTTAAATATAGTCCCGTATAGCTGAATTCCAAGGAAATAAATAATAATTAATATGCTTATTATGTTCCATCCATAGTTTATTTTGTTTCTTAGTGAATAAATTGTAAAAGAAATTAATAATAAAGTTGAAATGATAACAAATACAGGCGGAATAGAATTATATTTTTCTTCTACAAAGATACTGGAATAGGAATACTGTTTTGCAATCTCATTATCCCCGAAGGTGTAAATTAGCCTTGAGAAAGCATAAGGGAATAATAAAAAGTTATTAATTAACTTGTTGGGGTTAAAACTTGGGTTGTTATCACTTCTGGACCAAAATTCTAAAAATGGACGAGTATTTGCAAAATTATGCTTCAAATCAAATACGATTAGTGGTATTAGAGACAGCAATACTAAAAATATTGCAATTATAGTTTTTTTGCTTATGGGTAATTTAAAAAAGATCCAAATAAGTACAGAAAAAACTACAAATACTAAATTTGAAGGATCCGCACTTATTCCAATAATTAGCGCTAGAGAAAGTATATAAACAAAATTCTCGCTGCCTTTTTTGATTTTAAATATCGAATATATGACTACTAAAGATAAAAGAGGGCCCGGATAAAGTGCCCATAAATGTCTATCGTAAATATTTGCTAATAATGAAAACGCCCAAAATATTGCGGCAGTTAGACCAACTTTTTTGTTTGCGAAACTATTTCCAACTATATACATAAGAAATGTTGTGACGATTGACAACACAGCACCAACCATCCCCCATATAATTGGATTAAAATTTCCAATTGCCAAGATTCCCGCTAGAAACCAATAGAAATATGGTGTTAGATGGACACCAAAAGGACTAACCCCACCAATTAAGGGAATATGTCCCCATAAAAACATTCTTCTGCCAACAAATGCGGGTATAGATTCATCGTAAGTAAAGTAAAAAAGCTCTTCTAATTTGTAGATTCTTAAAATAAAAGAGAATACCAAAAAAAGAAAAATTGGCCAATAATTTCTTAAAATGTTTTTTATTTGTGACATATGAATAAAGTGGTTGAGCTGGGGAAATATCTTGTTTCTCGTCTTACTTTTACTTTGAATCCAAGCTTCTCTAAAAGTTTTGATAACTTTTTTAAATCCCAGTAGTAAGTTTTTTCTTTTGGGTAAAAAACAAAATCCCAAAATCTTGCCATTTTACTTCTGAAATATTCTCCGGAGTCTACTTCTTTTATTATCACAACACCTCCTTTTCTTGTTGCGTTAGCAATTTTGCGTAGAATTTTTTCGTGCTGATTGTATGGGGTATGATGCAAAAAATCTGTAAGAACGAAGCCATTGGCTTTTGTAAGTTTGCTTGTTACAAGATTTTGGAGCTTAAATGTTAAATTTGGTATTTTTCTTGAAATTAATTTGCCTAACTTAATTTTATATCTATCATTATCAATACCAATTACTTGTCTATTTTTGGAATGTAATGCCAGTAAAGTCGCTAAAACGCCTTCACCGCATCCAAGATCCACAATAGTACCTTCTTTTGGCATATTCTGAGCAATTTTTGTGAAAGGGTTAATTACCCAACGCAGTGGCATATAGTAAACACCGTGCGGGTAATTTTTATAGAGATTAAGAACTTGATAGAAATTATTCATTTAATTTTTTTAACAAATTTTGCTGGGATCCCAGCTACTAATGTTCTTGACGGAACATTTTTTGTAACCACGCTTCCAGCTGCTATAAAAGATTCTTTGCCAATTGTTACCCCTGGCAAAATTACTGAACAAGCTCCCATAACACTTCCCTCAGCAAATTTCACGGGTTTTGAGCTTTTTGGAAAAAATTTTTGAAGAGGATGATTTTTATAACCAACATTTGTGTGAGTCAAAATCGTAACTCTTTGTGCAATGGTTACCTGATCTTCAAGAATTACTTTGTCATATAAATCAATTAGGGTCTCGTCACCAATAAAACATTCTTTACCAATTGTTAAGCCTGAAGGGCCTTCTTGGTGAATGTTAAAAAATTTAACATTCATTATTACTGAATGTGAACCGATATCTGATCCCAAGATAACCAGGAATAGTTTTCTACATTGTGGAAAGAAAAGGAAATGATCTATTAGAATATGATAAATGACCTGTATAAAGCTGTAAATTATGAAGCGGTAAATTTTTCTTATACCGACTTCTCTAATTGCATTCATTTGGAAATTATACCCTAGCTTGTTAATTAATCTTGGCTCGCTCCAAAATTTCAAGGATTGGGTTCACTAAAGCTTGGGCAACTACTCGATGCCCAGTCTCGTTCCAGTGACCGTCATAGTTAAAATACAATGTATTACCCTTAAGACTTTCTTCTTTAAAGATGGGAAGCAAATCCAAAAACTCGATGTTGTTCTCGCTTGCAAAAGAAACTAATTCTGAGTTGAAAAATTCCGTATTCAATTCACTTTTCAAATATTTTTCTTCTAAAATTCTTATTTTCGCTTTATCAACTTGGAGTCGATCTGCACCGATAACTAAAATGATATGACTATGTTCACTTACCGTTTCTTCCTCAGATAATAGGATTAATTTTTTAGCAATGTTCATATAATTTACATCTTCCAAGGGAATATTGCCTCTTAGAAGATAATATTCTATAGGTAACTGGGAATTTGGTAAATTTACTTTATTGTTTTGCATAGCTACAAAAAATAGATTCGCTAAATATAGATTCCTTAAAATACCTTTAGTCAATCTAACTAGCTTTGAGTCAATTGGGAATAACCTAAACTTAAGCTGACCCTTCTCTTCGAAAACTACATTATTCTTTTTAATATCATCAAGATCGTTAGAGGCAAGAAAAAGCACTACAATGTCTGGATGATATTTTAATACGCGGTTCTTGATATATAAATATTTCTGATCCAATCCAAATCCAGAAACTCCAAAATTAATAACTTGAACTTTTTCGTTTGCGTCTATTAACATTCTTTGCAATATTTTTGTACTCGTTACTTCAAGTGGCACCTGTAATCCTTCAATAAAAGAGTCCCCCACTACTGCAATTCGCGTTACTCCTTCCTGTTTTAGCAGATTTATTTCTTCATCTCTTAAACCTTGAGAGTTAATCTTTATATTCACGGTGAATTCTTTGGAAGAATATACTCCTTGGCTGTTAGGTATGTGATCAAATCCAAATAAAGAAGATTGTTCTGTTATGTGAATAGGTGGTTTAAAAATATCTCCAAATCTCAAAATCAATTCTGCAAACATTAAAGCTGAAAGTATCCCAAGTAAAATTGGTGTTGTTTTTTTAAATTTTCCCACGCCTAACATATCTGTTTAATAGTAATATGTAAATAATTTGACTGAATACTGTTCCAACTAAAATCGTTATTATGGGTAAACCCTTAATGAAATACGGTTTGTATTGACTTGCCTGGGTAATAAAAATCTCTAAATTCGAGGTTTCATAATAAGATAAAGCAATATGATAAATTGTAAGATCATTGAATAGAATCATTAATAAAACAATGAATAGAATTGCGTAGTTTTTAAACTTTTTTAACAAAATACTAAATATCTGCCAAAAACCGTAGACGAGAATAGCCATGTGGGCAGTAACCAATGGGAAAAAATATCTTCCTTGAATTCCGAAAGAAAATCCACTTTTGAGTTTAAATAGATAATCCCAGACTGTAATTATCGTAAAGTAAATAAATGACGTTAACACCAAAAATATCAAGTAGACATCGTATTTTTTAATCTCTTTTTTTCTAAAAAGAATTGCGAATTTTATTACTAATCCCATTGCTGCTAAGATTATGAGTCTATTAACAATTTGGTAATAAATTGGAGGAAGTGTCAGGGATAACCATCTATAAACACCCCAGTACCATGGCCAAACTTCAGAAAATGTATGTTTTAGTGTCCAAATAGCATAATCGAGAAATGAATAAAGAGAGATTTTTTCAATGTTTAAATTTAAAAGTTCAGCTAATCTAAAATGGCTAATAATTGGAACATTGAGACCATATCTATTGGCAAATAATAAAAATAACAAAAAAATCACTATTACAAAAATTACATGTCTGACACTTTGAAAATTACTTTTTACTCTGAGAATAATTGCGAATATCAAAATTAAAAATGATATTAAAAATTGCTGACGTGTTATAACACCGAAAATAATCGTCAATGCCGCTAGTGTTAAATTAACAAAATTCAATTCACCTTTAATAATTTTCAATGACATTAATAAAATAACACTAAATAATAGATTGGTTAAACTGTCTGGTAAAACACCGGTTGATGAAAAAACAATCATAGGTTTAAAAGCAACAAGTGTTGGTAAAGTTAGTGATAATAATTTATCTTTTTCGAAAACTATTTCGCCGATTTTATAAGTTACAAAAACACTCAGGGAGAAAAATAGTAGTGATAGAATTCTCACTGCAAAAACCCTAGTAAAAATACTACCATCGTAGACTAAACGATAAATAATTGATCCTAAATAATAATATAGAGGAGGATTTTTAGTAGCTTCGTCCTTCACCATTAATCTCCTAGACTGTTTACTCAATGCTTGAATTTCAAATTCTCTTAATCCATATTGTGTATTGGAGTACTCTATTCTGAAATAGGGATTATACACAAATTTGTTGTTTCCAAAAGTATTTCTTGCGGTTCCTAGAATTATTTCTGACAATGCAATCTCATAAGACGTGTCAAAGTTTTTTTTAATATATACATTTTCAGTTTCTGCCATATCTTGCACTTGTGCAAAGTGAGCTTGCTCATCCGGATATTGCCAAATAGGAATCAAGACTAACCAACTCAAACCATTTAAAAATGTAGCAATAAAAAGAATGGATAGGAGTTTTTTCATCTGGGTTATCTTAACAGGATAGATTTTAGCTTTTCAATGATAAAATCATAAAGATGAAGAAGGAAGTTTTAATTTTCATTTTAATTGCGATTGCAACAATATTCATTTATAGACAATCATTTTTTAATTTCTTCGCTCAAGATGACTTTATTTTAACTAGCGAATTTTCTCAAAATAGTTTGCTCGTTGATTTCAAAAATGCTTTGAGTCCTCCGCGGGTCACCCATTGGCGACCAATACATAATCTATATTTTCTGATTGCAGGAAACATATTTAACAAAAACTATTTTGGTTATCACCTTTTGACATTTACTATTCACATTACAGCTGTATTTTTAATTTTTAAAATTATCCATAAAACAAGTAAGAATTTGAAAGTAGCTTTCGTTGCTTCATTTATATATGCCATTCACCCGGCTCACTTTGTAACGCTTTTTTGGATATCCGGTGCTGCAACAACTATTGGTTTTCTTTTTCTGCTGTTAGCATTTTTATTTTATCTTGAGAAAAAAGCATTGCTTTCATTATCATCTTTTATCTGCTCCCTACTTGCATCTGAAGCAATGCTTGTTGGAATCAGCTTATTTCTGATATATCAATTTTTATTCAGAAAAAAAGAAGGTTTTAATAGGCAGTTAATATATATATTGTCAATTTCAGTACTTTTTGCAATAGTCAGATTTTTATTTCTCACCCCGGAAACCACTTTCGATGCTTACAAATTTAAAATAGGCTTGGAAACATTATCAGCGATTAAATATTATGTGTTGCGAATAGTTGGATTTGCAGAAATTTCCGGAGATTTATTAATTTCGGTTGCATTAGTACTCTTTTTGGTAACTGCCGGATTTCTTTTAAACAGAACTCCTGAAAGCCTCAGCAAGCGCAGACTAGCTTTATTTGGAATTATTACAATTGTTGTTGGTTTGTTCCCATTCATATTAATACCCGATCTTTTGTCTCCACATTATATGAATATATCAATCTTCGGGTTTTCTATTATTTTAAGTTTGGCTATATCTAATCTTAACTTTTTGAAATTCTTTTTATTACTGAGCTTATTTTTTATTATAAGTCTAGTAAATGTTGGTAAAACATATGAAAATAATTGGGTAATTAATAGAAGTCTTATTGCCAGCGAGTACATTAGACGAATTGAAAATACTCTTTTGCCCCGGGGCTCTACTATTTTTTTTTATGATAGCGATATATCTTCATCAAAAGAAGCGTACATTTCATTAGGTGAAGGAAAGGCTATAAATTTTTGGTTCAAGAATAAGAATTATCAAGTTTGTTTTGATGCGTTTGAAGATTGTAATAAATAGCTTCTATCTATAAACACCCCTAGAACAAGAACAATAAAGGATATTAGGCTAACGATATCGCTTAATTTGCGGATAATAGTTTCTTTAAATTGAAGTTCAATCGTATGATTTCCTGTAGGAATTTTTCCAAGAATTAAGCCGTTGAATCCAGGCCTATTACTAATAATAGGCCATATTTTACCGTTTACCTTTAATTCCCACCCTGGTAGAAACATTGTATGCAATTGAATTATAGATTCACTATCTAAATTTGCCTCAACTTTTATTAGATTAGTTACTTTTTTATTAATAATAATTTCACCACTGCCTTTTATAATAGATACTGGTTTTAATGCTAAGCTTTCATAATTCTTATGTGCGTTTTTGGGCAGAAAATATATGTCTGATTTCGTTACATCCTGATAATTATAGTAATAATCGTCGGAGAAGCTGTGCCAACCATAACCTTTTAAAAAATGCCTCGAGGGGTATATTGCAAAAAATACTGTCATAATAACAATAAGGCTTATATATTTGTTTTTTTCTAGCTCTTTTATAAAACTTGCTCCAAGAAATGCGCATGCAAAGGTAATAAAAGTAAGTAATCTCCATGGAAATAAAATGGTTTGCAAAGGCTTAAATAATGACCATATTATTGCCGAGTACTCTGTTATTAAAAATATAAAAAATATAGTCGTATAAAAAAAGAGAAGGCTAGCTAAATTAATTTTTTGTCTTTTAAAAATTTTGTATATTAAAAAAATAAAAGTAATAACTAATATGGTTATCTGCGTTATTCCAATTTGAATACCCGTTCCTGTAATTATGCCTTTTACGGGTATTCTAAAAAGCTGATGGACGGACAAAAAATGTCCTTGATATAAATTAAAGTAAGTTTCGTCTAAATTAATATATTTTTGCTCAAAAATCATTGGTATCCATTGGTATCCAGATAATAGAAAACCAAAAAAAATAGCAGTCAGGAAAAAAAGGGAGTATTTTATTGTTTTCTTTTTAAAAACTATAAAACTAAAAATAATCATTGGAAAAAGAAAAATGATAAATGTGATTGCGTGTGTAATTATTGCGGCAAAAATAATTAAACTGGTAGTAATAAACCCAATTCTTTTGCTTTTCATAAGTAACTTAGGGGCAACAAACATTAGAGGTAAAAATATAAAGACTAGTGATTCTCCAAGGGCTCCTCTTTCATAAATTTCTGCGAACCTGTAGGGGGCGGATATATACAGGATTGATCCCAAAAATGCCGGCCATACCGAAAAGAATTTTATTGCAAAGTAATAGAAACTTAGACCTGAAATAGGTAAAGAAATAAAAAATAGTAATTTGATAATTGTCTCGAGATTTAAGTTGAATATTTTAAGAATTGATCCTAAATAATATGGTAGTGAATATGTAAATACAAATGTTGGGTAACCAAAGCCAAAATTCCATTTTCCCAACCACCTTACTGGAAAATGACCTTCTTCTATAGCGTGGGTGAACTGGGCTAACCTCGCAACGTGCACTTCTCCATCATGTGAAGCAAATAAACCATTTGTGAATAAGTTTGATAATAGTAGGATCGAAATTAAAATAATTAATGTTGAAAATATGAAGTTTTTATTAGTTACCACGGGTCTTCTGGGGTTTGCGGGCAAAAACAAGAATATTCCCCTTATAGGTAGAATCGGATTTAATTAATCTAACTAATGGCCTAAAAATAAATAATTTTATGTCAAGTGCATATACTAGTCTCCTACCCAAAAAAATCTTACCTAATTGAGATGGGAGAGCAAACGGCAATGCAAGCTCAAATATCCTAAGCAAAGTTTTAGTAAATGTTCCTTGCACTTTTTCAATATTAAATCCGGTACTTCTGGTAATTGTTAACCAAATTTTTTCACTAGGAATGAATACATGCTTAAATACCTTATTAAAAATTCTATAATAAATCAATGCGATTGATCTTAGACCAATCACATTAAGAAAATTTACAATCAAAAGACCTTGAAATAACTCTTCTGTAGGAACGGTGAAGTAGAAACATCCACCTGGTTTTAGTACACGATATATTTCCTTAAATACTTGAGAATTGTTTGGGATATGTTCAAGAGTACTAATGGAAATGACTGTATTAAATGTGTAATCCTTAAATGGTAAATTTTTAGCATCTGCAATCACTGTCTTTTTATATTTTCCGGTAGCTGAGGCCCTGAGAATTTCTTTGTGATCTATATCCAAACCTACCTCAATCTGTCTTGAAAAAAATACCCCTCCAAATTCCCCAAAACCACATCCTACATCTAAAATTGGTTTTTTCAGTTTATACTTTTCCAATTCCTGTGCTTCGGCAGAACGCCACAGTGCAAGTGAAAGAGGGGCAATTTTTAAATATCGATTAAAAAAACGTAATGATGTTTTATAGGACATTCGTGGTTTGTATAATAAATCACCCTCTATACAAAGTAAATTATAGAATGACCATTTCAATATTAATTATTGAGAAGAACGTTGTAGTCATTTAAAATGAGGCCATGCTTAAACCTGAGGTTTCAATCGTCCTATCTTGCTACAATGAAGGCCCAACTTTAGAAAATAGTATCCAAAGGGTTGTGTCAATTCTCAAAAAACAAAGGTGGAGTTGGGAAATTATTTTTGTTGAGGATAAAAGTACAGATGATACCAAACAAACGATAGATAAAATTTGCAACGATCCCAAGAATTGTAATGTAATTTATCATAGTAAAAATCAAGGTAGAGGAAAATCCGTTAGTGATGGCATAAAAGCCGCAAAAGGGGAAATTTGCGGTTATATTGATGTAGACTTGGAAGTTTCAGAAAAATATATCCCTTTATTTATTCAAGAAGTAGAAAAAGGTAATGAATTAGTTGTGGGCAAAAGATTTTATGAAGGTGGATTAAAACATTTAACTCGTGTAATAGTCTCAAGGGTTTATGCAATAGCACTAAAGAAAATTATTGATCTTCCAATAGACGATACGGAAGCAGGTTATAAATTCTTTAACCGGATAAAAATTCTTCCGATTATTTCTAAAGTAAAAAGCAAGCATTGGTTTTGGGACACAGAAATTTGTGCTCAAGCACATCGAAAAGGGCTAAAAGTTACACAACTTCCGGTACTATTTATAAGAAGGGTGGATAAAAAATCTACTGTAAGATTAATCCCGGACACTATTGATTATTTAAAAAACCTTATTCGCTTAAGAGCTGAAACGCCGAAATAATGGTTAAGAGCAATAATTTTACTATCCCACTTCATAAAACGTTCTGGGGGAAGGAAGAAGAGAAGGCAGTAATTGGAGCAATGCGCAGTGGTTCAGGAATCGGTGATTTATCGTTTGGAGAAGAACTTGCAGTTGAGTTAAAAAATTTACTCGGTACCAGATATATACTACCTACTGCATCAGGAACAGCCTCCTTAGAACTCGCTTGTGCCTGTCTTCTTAAGAGGGGCCAGGAAGTAATAATGCCTAGTTTTACATTTTCATCGTGTGCTAATGCTGTGATGTTAGTTGGAGCAAAACCTGTTTTTGCTGATATCGATATTAATTCATATAATATTGACCCGATTGAAATTGAAAAAAAAATAAGCAAGAAGACAAAAGCGATTATGATTGTGCATTATGCAGGCATGAGTTGCGATATGGATAGAATTTTCAAAATTGCTAAAGGAAATAATTTATTTGTAATTGAAGATACTGCTCATGCTTTGGGAGCTAAATATAGGGGAAATTATCTTGGTACAATGAGCGATATTGGTTGTTTTTCTTTTCATGGTACAAAAAATGTTTCGGCTGGTGAGGGTGGGTTCTTTTCCACTAACTTAAAAGATATTTCAGCTATGGCCGAAATAATTAGAGAAAAAGGAACTAACCGGTCATCGTATATAAGAGGTGAAAGAAAAAAATATTCCTGGGTCAAGGTTGGCAGAAGCTTGGTGCTTTCAGACATTCTTTCCGCAATCGCGCTGGAGCAAATCAAAAAACTAAATACTATTACTACTCTTCGCAAAAAAAACGCGACATATCTTTTAAAAAATCTTCAAACTCTTTCGTCAAAAATATTTTTACCGCAAATACCTAAGACCGCTGACCCAAATTGGCACATCTTTGCTATTCGGGTTCCTAGTGCCATTCGAAGCAAAGTAATAAATGGTTTAAGATCATTTGGAATAGAAGCGTCTTTTCATTATTTGCCTCTTCATACATCTGCAATGGGGGAAAAATTAGGTTACAGGAAAGGAGATTTGCCGGTCACCGAAGAAATAGCTTCTACTTTAATACGTTTACCTATGCATCCAAAGCTTAAAAAATCAGAGATGGATTATATGGTTGAAGTATTAAATAAATTATTCTAAACAAGCATAAGGTGAGAAATTCTAGAGATAAAAATAAAACCATTGTGTGCTGCTTTGGTACTAGACCAGAATTTATAAAAATTGCACCAGTCGTTATAGCTCTGAGAGATAAATATCCCATGTTTAATACACAGCTTATGTGTTCAGGACAACATGAGGAATTAATTGAAGGCTTAGATAAAATATTCGGATTAAACGACTACATAAATTTAAAAATTCGCTCTACAATCGGAAAAACAAGTAATTTATCTATATTGGTAAGTAATTTAATAAATTCCTTCTCAAGGGCATTTATTACATTAAATCCTGATGCAGTTTTAGTACAAGGAGATGCGGCTAGTACATTTTGTGCAGCTGTTGCAGCTTTTCATCAAAAAATAACCATTTTTTATGTGGAAGCGGGACTTAGAACATATAACATTTTTGAGCCATTCCCTGAAGAAGGATATAGACAAATGGTGACTAGAATAGCCTCACTTTGTTTTGCCCCCACCAATAATAGTCAAAGAAATTTAGTTCAAGAAAATGTATCTAAAAATCGGATTCGGGTTGTAGGTAATACAGCAGTAGATTCCTTGAAAAAAATTAGATCTTCATTTACATTTAGAGAAAAACAGGTGCTACTCAAGAAAGAAATTCCCCAATTACAAATCCTAGAAGGGCGAAAAATAGTGCTAGTTGAAATTCATCGCAGAGAAAATTATGGCAAACCACTAGTGAATATATTAAATGCTCTTATTGAAATCCAATCTAAAAATCCGAATTACTTTTTTGTATTTTCAGTGCATCCAAGCCGTAATATAAAACCTATAGTATATAAACCCTTGAAAATAGAGAGGGGTTCCTTATAATTAATCCTCCTAATTATCTTTCTTTTATATCGTTAATCGAAATTGCTAGTCTGGTAATTACAGATTCGGGAGGCTTACAGGAAGAATTGCCCTCATTTGGTAAACCAGTGCTTGTAGTTAGAAATGAGACAGAAAGAATAGAGGGTCTACTCAAAGGTTGGTCTATCATGACTGGTTATGACAAAAATAAAATTGTAACCTCATTTGAATCACTTAAAAAATGGCACAATCCTGGAGGTGGAAATCCTTATGGGAATGGTAAAGCAGCTATAAGAATTGCAAGGTATATTAATGAATACTTTCACTAAAAATTATTTTTTAAAATATTACGGAAATTCGGATAAAAAAAATTCTAACCAGAAATTGGAATCTTACTATGAAGAAATAATTAATGTGTCTCCCGTAGCTAGATCTAAAATAAAAATACTTGATATAGGATGTGGTTACGGTACTTTTCTAAAAATGCTCGAAGATAAAAAAGGCTTTGAAACGTATGGACTTGATACAGGCTCTTTTGCAATTAGCAAAGCGAGGAAAAAAGCTAATCAAACTAAATTCTGGGTAAAACCTTTGAGTAAGTTTCAGCTAAAACATCGTTTTCAAATTATAACCGCATTTGATGTGTTGGAACATATACCTAATCTTGATGGTGCAATAAATCAAATATACACACATTTAGTAAAAAGGGGTGCATTTCTGTGTGTTGTACCAGTGTATGATAATGTTTTTGGAAGAATTGGAGGGTTATTGGATAAAGATGAAACACATGTCCACAAAAAAAGTCGAGACTTTTGGATAACCAAATTAAGAAGAAAGTTTGAAATTTTAAATGTTACTGGAATACTTAGAACAAGTCTTCCTTTTGGTGGATACTTACATATCAAATCTAAATATTTAGCAAAGTATGGACAAGCTATTTTTATATCTATGCTAAAAAATAAATAGAAAATGATTCAAGTCGTATTATCAGCTTACAACGAAGCTTCTTCGCTGAAAGATCTTTTACCTGATTTGATAGAAAGTTTATCTCGCGAGAGACAGAACTATTTCATTTATGTTGTAGATGATGGCAGCTCAGACGGAACAGCTAATGTTGTAAAAAAATACGCTAAAAAAAATAGACGGGTAAAACTAATTAAACACCCTAAGAATAAAGGGCTTGCTGAAGCAATCGACTCTGGTTTTAAAAAGGCTTTGAAGAATAGCCATAAGAATGACATTTTGATAACAATGGACGCAGATAATACCCATCTGCCGGGTCTTATTATGCGTATGGTAAGACTTATTCATGAAGGGCATGATATTGTAATTTCATCTCGCTTTGCAACTGGATCTCGTGTTCGAGGAGTACCCTTTAATCGAAGATTATTAAGCCGTGTAGGAAATTTAATGTTTCGTATTTTGTTACCTATTCAAGGTGTTAAAGACTATACATCTGGTTATAGAGCTTACAGAGTAGGTCTAATTCAGCAAGCAGTCGATTATTACGATAATGAATTTCTTTCAGAAAAAGGATTTTCTTGCATGGTAGATATCCTTTTAAAGCTTAGAAGATTTGACCCATTATATGGGGAGGTTCCTATGATTTTGCGATATGACCAGAAAGTTGGTAAGAGTAAAATGAATGTTGCTTCAACAATTAAAGAAACACTCTTGCTGATTGGACGATATAAGACTAATGTTATTAAAAAATCATAAAAATTTTGTAGTTAATAAACCTCAATTATTAATCTGGTTAATATTAAGTTTCATTTTCCTTTTTTCAAGATTGATTAATTTAAGCACCCTTCCATTATTTTCTGATGAGGCTTATGTCATCGCTCGAGCGCAAGAACTTTGGCAAACCGGTGATCTGCTAGGTATGATTAAATTTACTACCCAACCAATTCTTATTTGGCTTGTCGCTTTATTTATTAAACTACCCCTTGGAACTGTTTTTGCTGCCCGTTTGGTTAGCACTTTAATGGGTTTAATCACTGCGCTGTTGCTAGCATTTACCGCCGGTAAATTTATTCACTCAAATGCAAAGTGGTTAGCATTTTTGATTATGATGATACTCCCTTTCCCTTTCTTTTATGACAGAACTTTATTATTTGAAAGCAGTCTACTTACGTGGATGACACTAGCTATATTTGTTCCAGTTGTTGGACTACCGCTGGCAATATTAACTAAACAAATTGGTTGGTTATCTGTCCCTGTAATTGTAATGCTGCATGTTAAAAAAATAAAAATTCTCTCAATTTCCTTGATAACAACATTTTTGGTGATATTTGCAATTTGGTTGTTAGCATTGGGTAGCTGGGAACAAATATTTAAAATTATTATTTCTCAGACAGCTGCTCCAATAGGCGTAAACGCAAACTTTAAGGCAAATCTCCTGCTGTCAAAATTGTGGCTGACAACTTATATAACGTGGCCATTTCTACTTTTAATGCTTTTAGGATTAATAAGAGAAGGAGTCTTAACTATAAAAAAACGTGGATTAAGGCCGATACTATTAATCGGACTTTGGAGTTTACTAATACTATTTGTTGAGACAAAAATTGCAGTGATTTTTTACCCTAGGTATTTGTACCCTATACTGATAGGAGTTGTACTACTTGCTACAAGTGCACTATGGATGCTGTTTACATTAATAAGAAATTATAAAAACCCTTTGCGATTGGTTACGGTATTAATTGGATTAATTGTTATTTTTTATCCTTCAATTAAGTTCGGCTATACCTTTATGAATTCTCCAAAACAATCAGCTATTGCACACGAAGATAAGTTGCAATTTTTTGACGACTGGACTAGCGGTGTGGGTAGTAATGAAATTAATATAGAAATAGAAAAATACTTACGTAGCAATAATAATCTTACGGTGTATGTTGAAAGTGAAAATTCGTATTTCATAACACTTCAAAGGAGAAATAATCCAAATTTTGAAATTGAAATTGCCCACTGGCTGAATGAACCACTCAATGAAATTCCGACAAATATTCTAGAACAGGAAAATGAAACTTGGTTTGTCAGAAACCGCCACCCTGATATACCAGAAGATTGGCCTGTTACGTTGATAACAAAAGTGCAAAAATCTCCTAGTAGATATGTATATTTATACCGAATAATTAAACAATAATAAGTTAACTTTAAAACTAGGCATATATATACAAATGATAACAAAATCAAAATACTCAATTTCTGCTTTTTTCCCTTGTTTTAACGACGCCGGGACTATTGCTTCTATGGTCGAACTTACCACTTCAGTCTTAAAAGAGATAAATAATGATTTTGAGATCATTGTCATCGATGATGGGTCTACAGATTCGTCTAGGAAAATATTAAAAGAACTGGCACAAAAAAATCGTTATCTTAAACTTGTTTTTCACAAGAAAAATAGAGGTTATGGTGGAGCACTAATATCCGGATTCACCAAATCACACAAGGAATTAGTTTTTTACACAGATGGAGATTTTCAATACAATCCGGAAGAGCTTAAAAATTTTTTGCACAAAATGACTAATCGTATAGACATTGTACAAGGATATAAAACTAAAAGAAATGACCCTTGGTACAGATTATTTATTGGTGATATATATAATTTTGTTGTGAGATTGGCGTTTAGTATAAAAATTAGGGATGTCGATTGTGATTTCAGATTGATTCGAAGGTCTGTTTTTAATAAAGTAACTCTTTGCTATAACAGCGGAGTAATTACAGTCGAGATGGTCAAGAAATTTCAGGATGCAGGTTTTAAGTTTGCCCAAGTAGGTGTTAGTCACTATAATCGGGCATACGGAAGTTCTCAATTTTTCAATTTTAAAAGAATTGCTCGAGTGATTATTGAACTTTCACAACTATGGATAGAATTAGTATTTAATAAATGGCGAATACCAATTTCTTCAAAAACAAAAAAGTTTTAATAACAGGTGGTTTAGGTTTTATAGGTTCTAATCTTGCAATAAAACTCATTGAAGTCGGAGCGAATGTAACTATATTGGACTCTTTGCTACCTGAATACGGCGGAAACAAATTTAACATTTTCCCAATCAAAAATAAGGTAAGCCTTAAACTAGCCGATTTAAGAAGCGAAACTGTAGCCCGCAAGCTTGTTAGAGGTAAACAAATTCTATTTAACCTAGCTGGAACACTATCACACGTTGACAGCATGACGGATCCATTCACTGATCTTGACGTAAATTGCCGTGCTCAGCTTCATTTGTTGGAAGCATGCAGAAAAGAAAATAAAGACATAAAAATTATTTTTGCTGGAACCAGAAATCAATATGGTAAGGCACTTTATTTACCAGTTGACGAAAAGCATCCCCAAGAACCTACGGACATTAATGGTATTAATTCCATAGCTGCTGAAAAATATCATCTCCTGTATACAAGAATTCATGGGGTTAATACCGTGTCTCTTAGAATGACTAATACGTTTGGTCCAAGGCATCAAATGAAGCACTCAAAGCAAGGAATACTTAATTGGTTTATAAGGTTATTAATGGATGGCAAAACAGTTCAGCTATATGGTAGTGGATCACAAATTAGAGATGTGAATTATGTTGATGATGTAGTGGATGCATTATTGATAGCAGCCAGAAATCCAAAATCTGCGGGTCAGGTTTATAACTTAGGCGGCCAACCAATAACTCTGCTTCTATTTGTAAAAAAAGTGATCAGTATGCTGAATAAAGGTTCATATAGTCTTGCCCCGTTTCCAAGGGAAAGGAAGGTAATTGAAGTAGGCAACTACGTTGCTGATATAAAAAAGATTAAACAGGAATTAAATTGGCAACCCAAACGAACTGTTGATCAAGGAATTAAAGAAACTATAGATTTTTACCAAAAAAATAGAAAATATTACTGGCAGATATGATTCCACTTATTGATTTATCACTAACAAGAAAATCAGGAGAGTATATTTTCAAAGACGTTCGCAGCGTTATTACTTCTAAAAATTTCGTACTTGGTGATGGTGTCAGACAATTTGAAAGTAAATATGCTCAATTTTTAAAAGCTAAATTTGCTATTGGTGTTGGTAGCGGAACAGATGCTTTGAGGTTATCGCTGCGTGCAGCAGGTATAGGCCAAGGAGATAAAGTGCTGACTGTAGCTTTTACTTCTCCGTTTACAGTGATAGCTATTATTGAAGAGGGGGCAATACCGATATTTTGTGATATTAGAGAAGATACTTGGACTATTGATGTCGAGGATGCCGAGCGAAAAATTGACGGCAAAACTAAAGCTATAATTCCAGTGCATATTTATGGTAACCCTTGCGATATGGACTCAATTCAAAAGTTATGTTCAAAGAATAAGCTCAAATTAATTGAAGATGCATGCCAAGCACATGGAGCAGAATACAAAGGGAAGAAAGTCGGTACATTCGGGATTGCAGCAGCGTTTAGTTTTTACCCAACCAAAAATCTAGGCGCATTCGGCGATGGTGGAATGATAACTACAAATAATAAATTTGTAGCAAATAAAATACATTTGCTACGACATGGAGGTCAAACCAGAAGATTTTGGCACGAATATAGTGGAATTAACAGTCGCCTTGATGAAATTCAAGCTGTAATTTTACTTAATAAACTTAAAAACTTAAATAAAAATAATAAAAAGCGAGAATTAATTGTTAAAAAATACAGACAAGCATTCTCTGAGTTACCAATTACAGTCCAAAAAATTCCAAGATCTGGTGTTTCTTCAAATCATTTATTCGTGATAAGAACGAATAAAAGAGATAAACTCCAAAAATTCTTAATCCGTAATAATATTTCTAGTGACATATATTATCCTTATCCCATATATCGACAACCAGCTTTTAAACATTTCTATAAAAGTAAATTAGACGTGACCGAATCCTTGACTCGTGAAATATTAGCTTTACCGCTTTATCCTCATTTAAATGATAAAACTCAGAATTACATCATTAAGCACGTTAGAAAGTTTTTTAATTAATTCAGCTACTTTTTTTTCGATAGTGATATTACGGAAAGCCCTAAAGGTAAATTCATAAAATTGATTAGTTTGTTTTCCAGTTTCAGGGACATTAAGAGCGAAAAGTTTAGAGCTTTTGGCAGCGGCTGTACATCAGAAATTGCTGAATGTGACGATACGATTTTGTCGAAAATTCTTTTTATTAAAATTGGAAAGAAAAAAATAGTATTGAAGTAGGAAGTTTTAATAATCCGAAAATTATGAGATTCAACAAGATTTCTTAATTCATTTAGTGTAAAGCGTTGCCGAGTTTCTATAACAATATCGTGTTTACTTTTTATCCAGTCGTAAGAAGGTTCTTGGATATAAAGAAGTCCATCTTTTTTTAAAACTCTATTGATTTCGGATAACGCTTTGTGTGTGTTTATCCCTTTGTGATAAAGAACATCTAAGCAGATTACTACATCATATGTTTTTTTGTTATATGGAAGGAAATTTACTGTACCTTGCTTGAGATTTTTAATTTTTCTCTTTCGGCAAAATTTAATAGCTTCATTTGATTTATCTATACCGTAAATATTATTGAATCCAGCATTGTTGAGTAATTTAATAGTTCCGCCTGTACCACACCCCGCATCTAGAATCCTTGCAGATTTAGTAATTCTTTTACCAAGTAAAGAGATCATCAGTTTCCTTGTTTGTACATACCAAGCATGGGATAGTTCATTATCAAACATCTCTTTGTAAGCGTTTTTCTTCATTTTCTTTACCTTTAATTAAATTACTATTATGATAAGGCGAATGTTAACATATCTTTTTCCCGAAATATTCAAATCAACAAAATTTTGGACGTTATTTATATTTGCAATTGCCTTCGTAGTAAGAATCCACGGTGGGTCAGAACTTTTTTTTTGGAATATAGATGAGGATCGATTCGCACTTACGGCGAAAAGAATATTAGTCGATCACAGACCGGTTTTAATTGGCTATTCTCTCCCCAAAGACATTTATCTTGGACCAATTTTTCCTTACATTCTTTCCATTTGGTATGCAATAGCAAGGATGAATCCTTTTGTTCTACCAATAATTGCCTCATTAATTACTGCCGCTACTTCTGTACTAGTTTACTACGTGGGAAAAACAATTTTTGAATCAAAAAAGATAGGTGTTTATGCATCATTATTATACGCCTTTTCTGCTCTTTCCATAGTATATTCAAAAGTATTAACTGAGCTCACTATAGCACCCATTCTTGCACTTTTTACGTACTTTATTATTTATCAAAATCTTAAATACAGAAAGAGCGTAAATTTAATTTGGCTTGGACTTGTCTTGGTGCTTGCATTGCAAAATGAAGGGTCGAGCTTTTCCCTTTTAGTACTTGTGGGAGTATCCTGGCTAATTTACCGATTTAAAACTCCACTAAAAAAATTGGCAATTTTTATTTCGATGTTAGTAATTTCGAATATTACTCTACTTATATTTGATTTAAGACACGAATTTTTCATAACAAAGGCTTTTTTAAATTTCTTTAAAGGCGGCCCGTCAAATGTTAGTCATCTTTTTGATATGGAGAACTTCATTAGATCTTTGGAGATATTTCCTAATACGCTATCTAGATTTTTATTATTATCAGGTGAAAAGTCAATCTCGGGTCAAATATTACCTTGTCGAGAACTATTGAGCATACGGGAAATCACAATATCACCCCTACTTATTATTTTGTCTTTAATAATATTTGGCTATTTTATAGTTAAATCAATTCTCAACAAAAAGAAATCAATAGGCCGGCAAATTGTATTTATCCATTTTGTGATTATGTTTTTGGGATTATTCCTATTTAATCTTTTTATGGGTGATTGGTTTTTTGAATGGATACTTGTGATATTTTTCCCAGGATTCACATTTATAGTCGCATATTTTTTAAAGGATTTTTTGAGGAAATTTAAATATGGGCATTTTTTTGTACTTGCTGCTATAGCAATTTTTGTATTTATAAATTTAAAAACTTTATATTCAATACACGATAGCTATGGGTTAGGTGCGAAGACGAGAGCAGTAAAATATGCCGTATCTAAAATTGGAGATAAGCCGTTTTATCTAGATTCAATCGGTTCTTGCCATACTCAAGGCTATAATTATCTATTTTGGCATTATGGTAATTTCCCAACTCACAGCTATACTGACGACATTTTTACTCCTGCTTATTATCAGAAATCCGATCTACCTAAACCACCACTGGGAATAGTAATGGTGGTTAAACCCTCCGAAGATGGACTAAACGAATTTCAAAAAATTTATGCGGACTATAAACAAAAGACGATCGAAAGTAAAAAGATTGGTAAAATTGAAGTGTTGATAGTAAATGAGAAAAAATAATGCAAGAAATATATAAAAAATGTCAAAAGTAATATTAGTCACGGGTGGATCGGGGTTTATAGGTAGTCACATTTGTGACCAACTAATCGAAAATGATAATACAGTAATCTGTATAGATAATCTGCTTACTGGTAGCCAGAAAAATATTGCTCATCTTCTAACTAAACCCAATTTCCATTTTTTTAAACAAGATGCATGCAAACCGTTTAAATCCAAAAAATTTACAAAAATTGATGAAATTTACCATCTGGCATCCCCTGCAGATCCAAATGTTAATTCTCCCTTCTCTTATATGTCACATCCATTCGAAACGATGAAGGTTAATACCGAGGGCACTTGGAACTTGTGCGAACTAGCTGTAAAGCATAATTCAAAATTTATATTTAGCTCAACTTCAGAAATATATGGTAATCCTGAAAAATCTCCTCAGGACGAGCAATATAGAGGAAATGTATCTACGACCAGTCCAAGATCAGTATATGACGAATCTAAAAGATTCGGTGAAACCATTGTTTCTGCTTTCGTTCGCGAAAAAAGACTTGATGCTCGAATAACGAGAATATTTAACACCTACGGGCCTAGAATGAATCTAAAGGAGGGACGCGCTGTAGTTAATTTTATCAAGCAAGCACTTAGTAACGAACCAATCACTATCTATGGTGATGGCAAACAAACCAGGTCTTTTTGTTATATTGATGACCAAGTTCGAGGACAAATAGTCTCAATGAATAAAGGCAAGACTGGCGAAATATTTAATATAGGAAATCCTGACGAAAGATCAATTATTGATTTTGCTGAAATAATTAAAAGACTAACACGGAGTAAAAGCATAATTAAATTTTCACAAGAATTACCTGAAGATGATCCTCTTCAGAGAAAACCTGATATATCAAAAGCAAAAAAAAATCTCGGATGGGAGCCTTTAATTGGTCTCGAGGCAGGTTTAGAGAAAACAATAAGATATTTTAAAAACGAATTGAATTTAAGATAGTTTACAATTGTTATCATTGCCCCCCGTTATTTTTAATTGCAATTGTCCTTGTGTAAATGAAACTTTTTGATATAATTTGTTGCTAAACGTATAACATGAGTTCGGCAAATATAAAAACAATCATATTGAGCGGAGGGACGGGATACCGTTTAAAGGAAGAAACGGAATTTAAACCCAAACCAATGGTAGAAATAGGTGGAAAGCCTATCTTGTGGCACATTATGAAAATCTATGAACATTTCGGTTTCAGGGATTTTATTATTGCTTTGGGGTATAAAGGTAATTTGATCAAAGATTATTTTGTAAACAAAAAATATTACGACGATGATTTTACGCTATATACAGATACACATAAAATACAACATCTCCATCGTCAGGTAAAAGATTATTTTAATATTACATTCGTCGATACAGGTCTTGAAACGTTAACAGGTGAAAGGGTTAGACGATTAAAAAAATACATAAAAGAAGATAATTTCATGGTTACTTATGGGGACGGTCTAGCGGATATAAACATCAAAAAATTAATGAAATTTCACCAAGATAATAAAAAAATAGGCACTGTAACAGGTGTATATCCAAAACTGAGATATGGTGGACTTGAAAGCGACAAAAAAAATTTAGTCTCTGTCTTTGAAATGAAAACTAGAGTGAGACAGTTAATAAATGGTGGCTTTATGGTTTTTAAGAAAGAAGTTTTTAAACAAATTAAACCTAATTCCGTAATAGAAGACGTTTATTTCCCCCTGATTAGAAAAAAACAACTAGCCCTATATGAACACAAAGGTTTTTTCCAGTCAATGGATACATACCAGGATATGACCGATTTAAATGAAATGTGGCGAAAAAAGCCTAATTGGAAATTATGGATCTAAAGGACAAAAACTTTCTTGTAACCGGGGGGACCGGGTTTATCGGAAGCCATCTAGTAGAAGAACTAATATCTCAAAAAAGTAACGTAATAGTGCCTTATATCAGCTACGATTCAAAATCATATTTTTTTGAAAAAGGGTTACATAAAAAAAGCACGTTGGTCTCCGTAGACAAAAAAGATTTTAGAGGAATTGCTAATACAATATCAAAATATAAAATAGATTACGTTTTTGATCTTGCAGCTCAAACTATTGTAGAAACTGCGTATCAAAACCCTTTTGAAACATTCGCAACAAATATTATGGGTACCGTTAATGTTTTAGAGTCGGCGAGGCTATACGGTAATGTTTCAGGAATTATTGTGATTTCATCTGATAAAGCTTACGGAAAAATACCAAAGGCAAATGAGAATAGCCCACTATCCGGAGATCATCCTTATGAGACGTCTAAAGCATCCGCAGACTTAATAGCTAAAACTTACTTTAAAACTTATAAGATGCCGATCGTGACGTGTAGATTCGGAAACGTATATGGAGAGGGTGACACAAACTTTAGTCGCATTATACCCGGCATAATGCGAGCCATAGTATTAAATCAAACATTGAGATTAAGAAGCGATGGGCAGTATATTCGAGACTATGTATATGTTAAGGACATAATTGACGCTTTAATTTTAGTTCTAAAAAATATCCGCTCAACAAAGGGGGAATCATTCAACGTTTCATCTAAGGAAAACCTTTCAGTAATTGAGTTAATTAAAATATTAGAAAAAACTTTAGGAAGGAAAATAAACTACAAAATACTAAATATAGCGATCAATGAAATTCCGAAACAATCGATAGATTACAAAAAAATTTCAACATCTTTAAACTGGAAACCAAAATATAAATTGAGTAGTAAGGTGCAGGATATATTAAGCTGGTACTCTTCTTACCATGCTCAATAATATTAAATAACCATGTACGAATTTATAACCAATAAATTGCATTCCCAAACAACCCCCATCGACTTGATTGTAGTGGGTTTGGGCTTTATGGGTTTTGGGTTTATTTCTTATCTAAAACATATTCAGGGAATTAGAGTATCTGTGCTTATAACGAGAAGGGTAAATGATTCTGCAAGGCTTCTAACACAAAAGGGCTTTAAAGTTAAAATTGTTAGCGGTAAAAATCAAATCAATAAATATGCCAATAAGAATTTTATATGCATTAGCGATAATTTAAACATTATTAATAGTTACAAAAACAAAATTGTATTGGAAATGACTGGAAGTATAGGATATGGTTGTGAAGTTGCTTTAAGAGCAATTAATTCAGGAAAAGATCTCGTTACGATGAACGTCGAATTGCAGGCAACGGTAGGGTCAAAACTTTTAAGTATCGCAAATAAAGAGGGCGTGCTCATTACAGACACAATCGGTGATCAGCCAGGCAGTCTGGCAAGGATGATCTACGAATCAAGATTAATGGGTTTTGAGGTATTAATTGCAGGAAACATTAAACGGTATTTGGATAAGCATGCTACAAATAAAAAAATGGCACCGTGGGCTAAAGATAAAGGATTAAATGTTACCCAAACGACATCTTTTACAGATGGAACTAAACAAGCTCTGGAAATGTCCTTAGTTGCAAATTATTTTCAAATGGGTCTTATGAAAAATATGGCAGGGCCTAGTGTTAAAGAGATAAAGGATACATTGAATTCTTTTAATCTGAATAATATTCCTCGAAAGGGAATTGTCGACTATATTGTAGGCAAAAACCTTTTCCCCGGAATATTTCTAGTAGTAAAGCATAAAGATAAAAATCAACAAAAATATTTGCGATATCTAAGTTTGGGCGAAGGCCCTTATTACGTACTTTTCGAACCTTATCATTTGTGCCACTTAGAAATTTTGGAGACTATTTTAGGAGTCTTATTTTTTAAATCAGTAACCATAAATAATTCCACTCGGCCTAAAGTTCAAACCATTGCAATAGCAAAATCTAATTTGCCCAAAAATAAAATCCTCAGTGGTATCGGCGGAGACGACGTATATGGTCAAATAGCTCTTATTAGTAAAACTGGAAATTATTTACCAGTAGGTCTTGCAGAAAATGCGCGATTAAAACGAGACCTGAAGCAAGATGAACCGATCAAAAAAATTGATATAGATGTGGAAGACAATGCAGCCACTAGATTATTCGGATTAATAAACCCTGATTAGCTTTTATGCAGAAACGTAAAATACTTCTCACTGGAGGAAATGGATTCATAAGCAAAAATATTCGGGAACAATTATCAAAAAAATACCGAATATTATCTCCTAAGAAAACAGAGGTAGACCTCTTAAAACCAAAAGACGTTAATAATTATTTCAAAAAGCATAATTATTTTGATGTTGTTATTCATGCTGCAAATGTCGGTGGGAAAAGGAATAAAAAGGATAATGCTGATGTAGTCTATCAAAATTGCTTAATGTTTTTTAATTTGGTCAAGAATAAGAATTATTTCAACAAAATAATAAATCTTGGCTCGGGCGCCGAATATAGTAAAGACAGATCACTTGAAAAAGTTACGGAAAATGAATTCGACGAACTAATCCCTGGAGACTATTATGGTTTTTCTAAATTCATTATAGCTAAGTTTTTAGAAGAGGCTCAGATTGGTGTAAATTTAAGACTTTTTGGAGTTTATGGTAAGTATGAAGATTATAGAATTCGATTTATTTCCTATGTGATACTTAGGATAATTAAAAAAAAGAATATTGATATAAACAAAAATGTGGTATTTGATTACTTGTACGTTGATGATTTAATGCAAATTTTGGAATATTTTATAAAAAATGATGTAAAGTACGTTTCCTATAATGTTGGGGTGGGGAAACCGTTAAGTCTATTGACGATTGCAAACAAAATAAAACAGGGCCTGAATAGTAAATCAAGAATTAATTTAAAATCGAAAGTGTTAGGTTATGAGTATAGCTGCAACAATAATAGGTTACTTAACGAAACTGGTAAGCTTAAGTTTTCAAATTTTGAGGACTCCGTTAAAAACATGCATGGCTGGCTAATTAATTTAAATTTAAAGTAAAAATTATTCATTATTTGAATCCAATTTTTTGCTTTACTATAAAATTAGGTCTATTTTTGACCTCGTCGTAGATTCGCGATAGATATTCCCCTATTATTCCCCATATGATAAATGACATTCCAAAAAGAAAACTTATTAGAACTACTATCGTGGATATTCCCGGTTGTCCCCTACCAAAGATTAGAAACAGTATTAGTTGATAAATGATAAATAAAAAGGAAATTATAGAAAGTATAAATCCCATTATAGTTACAATTTTTAAAGGTACATAAGAAAATGAAAAAATTCCGTTTAACGCAACCTTTAAAACTGCCAAGAATTTCGCTTTAGACTCGCCGGAATACCTTTTAGTTCTTTTGAATGGAATTCCCGTCTGGTTGAATCCGCTCCATGCGATAAGACCACGCAAGTACTTATTTTTTTCCTCCATTTTATTTATTGTCTTGTAAACTTTTTTATCTATCAACCTGAAATCGGATACATTTTCGGGAAATATATTACCCGTTAGTGAATTTAATAGTTTGTAATAGACAACTGAAGCAAACTTCCGACTCAATGCCACGTTTTTAGATCTTTGCTTAACAATTCCGTAAACTATTTCATACCCTTGTTCCCATTTCCTTAAGAATTTAGAAATTAATTCCGGTGGCTCTTCAAGATCTGCCATTATTATCACAGCTGCATCACCTGATGAATATTGAAGACCAGCTTCTATTGCGGCATCTGCATTACCAAAATTTTTGGAAAGTTGAAGGATTTTTAATTGTTTATCTTTGGCACGTATTTTAAGAAGAGTTTCAAATGTATTGTCCTTAGAACCGTGCTCGACCGTAATTATTTCAAAATTATATTTTTTTTCAAGTTTTATCAATTTAGATAATTCTTTATAGAGTGGTTGGATATTCTCTTCTTCGTTGTAGATTGGAATTACAATACTAATCGTTTTTTTCATTTAACAGGCTATTTCGAAATACTTTTTCTAATCTAGAAGTATAATGCTTATAATTGTTATTTTTAAGTACATACTTTCTTGCGTTATCTCCGATTTTAGAAATTTCCTTTTTGTTCTTTATTAATCTTTTGATTTCCGACACAATTTTTTTGTAATTATGAGGGGGTACTAATATCGCATTTTTATTATTGACAAAAGGTTGTTCTAATACACCATAGGAATCAGTAAATATTACGGTTTTTGCGCAACTCATGGCTCTTAGTATTGTACTAGACCCAGCAAATCTGTAGTTCTGTTTTGATAAGATAACAATCAGAAGTGACTTCCTGATATACGCTCTGACTTCCCCTATTGGTAAATTGTAGAGGATTTTTACATTATCGGGCATTTTTATTTTTAGTTGATCGGGAGATGCAATGATGACGAATTTTATTTTCGGAAGGTTTTCAGCAATTTTTTTAAATGTCTTCCAATCTCTTTTAAAATCGGCGCCCACTGTTAAAATAAAATCTTGTTTTATTTCACTATCAAATTTGGGTTTGAAATAACTTGTATCAACTCCATAGTTGATTTGTGCCAATTTGCTCTTTGGTAAATGAAGATCTCTAGACATAAGTTTACACTCATTTTTAACCCCGGAGACTACAATAGAAACGTTTCCAAATAGTTTTCTGCACATCTTTCGATATATCTGAGATTTTGATTCTTTATATCCATCAAAAAAACCGCCAGTATTAATAATAATCGGTTTATTGATAATCTTTAATTGTTTGAGAAGAAGTAGGGGTATACCAAATGAGTCTGTCGTAGCAAATAAAACGTCCGCTTTTCTAATTTCTGGTAATTGATAAGCAACCGAAAAAAATGAAAATCCGATATTCATAATAGGATAAGTCGCTTTAATGATTAATTGATCAATAATTGAAACAATTTTATTTGAAAACACTTTTTCTGTCATGGTCACACTAAATTTTTTACTTAATCGGGTATAAGCGAAAAAATAATCGTGAGGAATTTTGCCTTGATCTGCTTTTTTTAGATCTTGACTTACAGGTCTACGAAATAAATAATGAACTTTTAATCTATTCATGCTGATTGATTTAAGTGTCTAAACTATCGTTTTGAATGTTTATTCTAATCACTTTATTTGAGAAAGTGCAAATTTGGATCTGTCCAGTTAATTGGAGTACAATATCGACCTTGCTTTAATGACTAGAAAAAAAGTTAGGGTTGGCATTATTGGAACTGGCAATATCGGGAGTGATCTACTAATAAAAATCCTGCGCTCTGAATGGCTTAAGTGCGGAATATTTACCGGGCAGAACCCTTTATCCCAAAATATACGTAGAGCTAAAAATTTGGGCGTTCCGACTTCCGCAGAATCGCTAAACGCAATTTTAAAAAATCCTAAGTGTTGCGACATCGTGTTTGATGCAACAACGGCAGAATCTCACCTTAAGCATGCTCCAATTTTAAATAAATTAAATAAATTTACAATAGATATGACGCCTTCCGGAGTGGGCAAAATGTGCATTCCAATCATTAACATGGAAGATTGTTTGAAAGTTAAAAACATTAACATGATTTCGTGTGGTGGTCAGGATACAACACCAATTGTCAAAGCCATTGTCGACGTCCACCCTGAAACACAATACGTTGAAATCGTAGCTCACATTGCTTCAAAATCCGCAGGGATTGGCACAAGAGATAATATAGATGAATATACTCAGACTACCTGTGATGGCATAAGACTATTTACTCATGTCCCTAGAGCAAAAGCGATAATTATTTTAAATCCTGCCGAACCTCCAATTATTATGCATAATACAATTTTTGCGCAAATTACAAACCCCAATTTAAAATTGTTAAAATCTCGGATAACTGATGTCGTTAATAAAATCAGAAGCTATGTTCCTGGGTACAAGCTTACTTTGGGGCCTATTTTTGAAAACGGACGGCTAATAGTAATGAATGAGGTCGAAGGAAGCGGGGATTTTTTACCTAAGTATGCGGGTAATCTAGATATTATTAATTGTGCCGCAATTGCTGTTGCCGAAGAGTATGCAAGAAGGAAATTGAAAGCATCATGAATGATATATTGATTATTGATTCTACGCTTAGAGACGGATCACACGCAATAAGGCATCAATTTGATAAACAAACCATTAGAAAATATGCCTCTGGTGCGGAAAAAGCCAAAATTCCCATCCTAATAGTCGGACATGGAAATGGTTTAGGAGCTTCTTCACTTCAACTAGGACTATCAAAACTAAGTGATTCCCAAATGCTTAAAATTGCAAAAGGTCAACTTAAAAAAACTCGACTCGGCGTATTTCTGATTCCCGGGTTTGGCACAATAAAAAATGATCTTGAGCCCGCAATAAAAATCGGCGTGGATGTTTTGATGGTGGCTTCCCACTGCACTGAGGCTAATATTACCCGTCAGCATATTGAATACGGAGTAAAAAAACGTCTTGAAGTTTATGGAGTTTTGATGATGTCTCATATGTTAGGCGCAAAAGATTTGCTTGTACAAGCCGAGTTAATGCAGAGCTATGGCGCAATGGGAGTAGTTATCATGGATTCTGCTGGGGCATATCTGCCAGAGGATGTAACAAAAAAAATCAGTGTGCTTGCAAACAAATTAAAAATTGACGTTGGCTTTCATGCTCATAATAATTTAGGTATGACGATTGCAAATTCTGTCGCAGCGGTAAGAGCTGGAGCAAAAATTATAGATGGAACTTCAAGAGGACTCGGGGCAGGTGCAGGTAACTGCCAGCTGGAAGTTATAGTTGCAGTACTTTTAAAAATGGGCTATAAACTGGACCTTGATCTATTTCAGTTGATGGATAATAGTGAAAAGATAATTGCAAATATTATGATAAAACCACAGGAAATCAGCTCTGTCAGTTTAACTAGCGGACTTGCTGGTGTCTTTAGCGGATTTGCACCTCATGTAAAAATGGCTGCTGAAAGATTTGGCGTTGACATGCGAGATATTTTAATTGAGCTTGGGCGCAAAAAAATCGTAGCCGGGCAGGAGGATATTATTGTTGACATAGCTGCAAATTTAAAACAAAGGAAAAAAGCAGGTAGTGAGGAAAATCCTATTGAGGCTTTAATCTAAAACTGTGATAGTTGCTGATTACATAGTAAATTTTTTACAAAAAAAAGGTGTCGCTACAATCTTTATGATTACAGGCGGACAAGCTATGTTCTTAAATGACGCTGTCTTTCGGGCCCCAAAAATAAAACCGATATTTACCCATCACGAACAGGCAGCTGGGATGTCAGCAGAGGCTTATAGTAGAATCGGCGGCAGACTCGGAGTTTGTATGGTTACCGCCGGTCCCGGTGCGATCAATGCTCTAAATGGAGTTGTGGGAGCATATGTTGACTCAGCACCCTTAATGATTATTTCCGGACAATCTTCATATGCAACCGTATCGTATATGCAGGAGACAAAAATCAGGCAATTTGGGCTTCAGGGAATAAATATTGCTCCGATTGCAAAATCCATAACTAAGTATTTCAAAACAGTCGATGATCCAGCAAAAATTCAATATTATCTTGAGGAGGCATACTTTCAGGCAATGTCTTCAAGAAAAGGCCCTGTTTGGATAGAGGTTCCTTTAGACATTCAACGAATGGAAGTACCTGTAAAACTGCTTGAGGAATTTAAACTACCGAAAACTGTCAAGCTAGGCAGTTCCTTAAAAAAAGAAACATCCAAGACTCTAGAATTATTGTATCAATCACAAAGGCCTCTTTTTTTAATTGGACAAGGAGTGAGAGTCGCTGGGGCTCAAAATGAATTTTCAAAAATTATAAAAGAGGCAAAAGTTCCTGTCGTCACAACTAGACTCGGAATAGACTTAATTGAAAACGACAATCCCCTATTTGTCGGCAGACCAGGGTTATACCCAGACAGAGCCTCGAATTTGGCTATACAAAATGCGGATCTGATAATTTGTGTTGGTGTCAGGCTTGACACAGGAATAGTCGGTTATGATGCTAAAGATTGGGGTAGACATGCTAAAAAAGTCGTAGTAGATTTGGACATTGAAGAACTTAACAAGCCTGGCATAAATATCGATTTAAAAATTAATAAAGATCTGAGGGATTTTCTAAGAGAATTGGTCTTAGAGCTTGATATCAAAAGATTACCAAAATTTGATAAGTGGGCTAGTATTTGCTCTTCATGGAGAAAATATTACCCTATGGTCTTACCAAGTTATAAAAAAGAAAAATTAGTTAATTCTTACTATTTTACCCAACGGTTATCGAGACAGACCGAAAGTGACGACACTATAGTAGTTGATACCAGTTCCCCTTTTCATGTTGTTTGTCAAACGTGGGAAATTAAAAAAGGTCAAAGGTTTTTAACAACAGGTGGAATTTCGACAATGGGTTATTGGCCAGCTAGTATCGGTGCATGTCTGGCAGCAAAAGGAAAAAGAACGCTAGTTATTACTGGTGATGGCAGTCTGCAGATGAACATACAGGAGCTAGCAACTATCAAACAAAACAAATTACCTATAAAAATTTTTGTCATTAACAACAAAGGTTACCTTCTAATCAGACATACACAAAAAACACATATGGAAGGAAGGTTGATGGGCGAAAGTCCGAAAACAGGTCTTTGGTGTCCGGATATTTCAAAAGTTGCAGATGCTTACAAAATTCACTCGATTATTATTAGCAATACTTCTGAACTTGATGGAAAAATAAAAAAAGCATTAGCTTATCCCGGACCGGTTTTGGTCGATGTTAAATCACCAGAGTGGCAACTTGTAATACCCAGAATTTCATCGACAAGAAAACCAGACGGTTCAATGGCTTCCCGCCCCTATGAAGATTTGTATCCATTTTTATCAACTCAAGAACTGAGATCTAATATGATAGCCGAATATCAAAATAAAGATAAATAGTTTGAATTGAACATGTATAAACCAAAAGAATTAATACTAACTGCCGGTCCTTCTATTTCAAAAAAAGAAATCGATTATGTTACCGATGCCGTTAAAAACGGCTGGAATTTCCACATGTTCGATTATAAAGACAAACTTGAAAAAAAATTTGCCAAGTATATAGGAGCGAGGTATGCAATGGGAACTTCAGGTGCAACGGGAGCAATGCAACTTGCGCTTGCGTGCTTGGATATTGGTCCTGGGGATGAGGTAATACTACCTGACTTATGTTTTTATGCCGCTTCAGATGTTGTAATGCATCGAAGGGCTAAGCCGGTTTTTGTAGATGTGTTAGCTGATACCTGGTGTATAGACCCTGACAAAATTAAAAAAGCTATCACTAGAAAAACAAAGGCAATTATGCCAGTTTACATGTATGGAAACTTGTGCGAAATGGATGAAATTGTAGCAATTTCTAAAAAATATGGTCTTTCTATATTTGAAGATGCCGCCCCTGCTCTAGGATCGATTTATAAAGGCAAAAAGCCGGGAACTTTCGGGGCCTTTGGCGCATACAGTTTTCAGGGCGCAAAAATAGCAGTTTCGGGAATAGGCGGCATGTTAATTACCAATAATAAAAAATACTTGGAAAAAGTTTCTATGCTCAATGCTCACGGACAAGATCCCAAAAGGAAATTCTGGCAAATTCAAGTCGCGTATAGTTTTCATATGTCAAATTTGCAGGCTTCTCTTGCTTTGGCCCAACTTGAACGCATTGAAGAGTTTGTTGCCAAAAAGAATCAGATATTTAAATGGTATAAGAATGGACTTTCTAAAGTTGAGGGTATCTCCATGAATCCTGATAAACCTAAGCCTCGATCAAATAAGTGGATGTCATCTATTGTGTTAAATCGAAAATTTAAATTCACGCGAGATCAGCTGATTAAAGAGCTTGGAAAAAATCTTATTGATGCCAGGCCGTTTTTTTATCCGGTTAGTATGTTTGGGATGTACAAAGAACAAAATACCCCAGTTGCTCATCACTTAGGATTAAATGGTATTAACCTGCCAAGCGGCATTAATCTAAAAAAAGAGCAAGTTGATTATATCTGTGACGTTTTAATCAAATTGTTAATTTAATCTAGATAATATTAATGTCAAAATATGCAAAGCAGCTTCGTAGACTCAAAATCAACCATGGATTCAAAATTAAAGTTGGCAATTATGAATCTCTCACAATCAATCTTAGAGTTTTGTCTAGTGCTGATTTAAATAATAAATATCTTATAAAAAAGTTATCTGAGTGGAGACATAGAGAATCTCATTGGTTTGCGAGTCAATTTAGTGTTACATTCTCTAGGACTAAAAATTGGCTGCGCGAGTCTGTTATTAATAACCCAGATAGGATTTTGTTCACTATAGAAGATAACAAAGGTAAATTTTATGGACACCTTGGGTATTACAGATATAGAAGTAGTGACAATTCATGTGAACTTGATAACGTTGTGAGAGGACTTAATGAAATTCCGGGACTCATGACTGATAGCGTCAATGCACTAATTAGCTGGGGTTTTAAAAATTTAGGAGTTGATCTAATGTATTTAACTACTTTTTCCGATAACGAAAGAGCAATTAATTTATACAGACGCAATGGTTTTAGGATAACTAGAAAAATTCCACTCAAAAAAATTCAGAAAAATAATGAAATCCAATGGGTTAAAATTCCCATCAATGAAAAAACTGGGGCTCAGAGATATTACACAAGAATGGTTATAGACAGAGAACAATCGATAGTTTAGAGACCAATTTTTTTATTAATTATGAAAGTGGGTCTTTTTTTAACTTCGTCATAGATTCTCACTATATACTCCCCAATTACTCCTAAAATTATAAATGTCATTCCAAACAAAAAACTAATGAGTACTACTATTGTCAAAACTCCCTGCGCTTCTCTACCGAATACTAAAAATAATATGAGTTCTAACACTAAGGTTGAAAACGAAATAATGGCTACTACAAATCCTAGTATAGTAACAAGTCTAAGTGGAACATAAGAGAAAGAAAGAATTCCGTTAGTCGCTACTTTTAAAACTGTTAGAAAATCTGCCTTTGAATCTCCGGAAAAACGTTGTGATCGATTGTAGGAAATACCGATCTGCTTGAATCCTGTCCAAAATGTTAACCCTTTTAAATATTTATTCCTTTCTTCCATTTTGTTAATAGTTTCGTACACCTTTTTATCTATTAGACGGTAATCAGATGCGTTTTTAGGAAGTATATTGCCTGTGAATAAGCTCAGGAGTTTGTAGAATAAGAGTGAATTAATTTTGCGAATTAAAGAAATATCAGCCCTTTTTTTGATTATCCCGTAAACTATCCCATACCCTTGCTCCCATTTCCTTAAGAATTTAGATATTAATGCAGGTGGCTCCTGTAAGTCCCCCATCAGTATTACGGCTGCATTGCCTTTTGAAAATTTGAGACCTGCAGAAATTGCTGCGTCGACATTGCCGAAGTTACGGGAAAGCTGCAAAATTTTAAAATTTTTGTTTTTCTTTCGGATTTTTAGAAGTTTTGAAAAAGTTGCATCAGTTGACCCATGTTCAACTGTTATCACTTCAAAGTTATATTTCTTTTCTTCTCTAAACAGTTGATTTAATTGCCTGCATAGTTCATCAACATTTCCTTCCTCATTATAAAGAGGGATAACTATAGAGATTGTTTTTTTCATACTTCTAGCAAGGTACAAATATCACAGAGCACACAGATAATCAAGCTAATAAGGTAAGAAGTTAAAATGTTGTGTGGTTTATCTTTCCGTTTTTCTAAAAACGATATGTTTTTTATTTCTCTTTAGCAAAAGTTTAAGTTATAATTTTGATCTTGATGAACGAGACAAAATTAGTAAAAAAATTGGTTAAAGACTACTACGAAAGTCACCATAAAAAAACTTTTACTCCCGAAATAGATCAAGTTAGGGTTTCAGGGAGAGTATTTGGGCCAGAGGAAATTGAAAACGCAGTTTTCGCTTCTTTAGAATTTTGGCTGACAGAAGGGCATTTTACAGAAGAATTTACTTCTAAATTTGCAAAGTTTTTAGGAGTAAAGTACGCAACTATAACAAACTCTGGATCAAGTGCGAACTTAGCTGCCTTTTCGGCGCTTACATCTCCTAAATTAGGAAAAAGAAGAATAAAAAAAGGGGATGAAGTTATTACCGTAGCTTGCTCATTTCCCACAACAATAAATCCCATTATTCAGTATGGAGCTATTCCAGTATTTGTTGATGTGGACATAACTACTCGAAATGCAAAAGTTGAATCAATTGAAAAAGCAATTACAAAAAAAACTAAAGCTATTATGATGGCTCATACTTTGGGAAATCCATTTGATATTGATGAAGTAATGAAGGTTGCAAAAAAATATAATCTTTGGATTATTGAAGACTGCTGTGATGCACTTGGTTCAAAATATAAGCAGCGCTTGCGATCCTCTCCCGCGATGCGAGATTCGGGTCTAAATGGCAAATACGTTGGGACTTTCGGGGATTTAGCAACTTTTTCGTTTTATCCTGCACACCAAATCACTATGGGAGAAGGTGGCGCTGTGGTTACTAATAACCCTAATCTTTATGTTATCGTCAACTCCTTTTGCGATTGGGGAAGAGATTGCTGGTGCAGGCCGGGACAAGACAATAGATGCGGAAGAAGATTCAAATTCAAACTTGGTAAACTACCCTACGGTTATGACCATAAATATATCTATTCTCACATTGGATATAATTTGAAAGCTACAGATATTTACATTTCTGCCGGTTTAGACAAAAATCAGATAACGTCTGGAACTTTGGTTTATGCTATGGGGGCTGGAAGGCCAGTTATATCGACGCCTTTTACACATGCTGAGGAAATAATAAACTCTGACCGAGGTAGATTAGCTGAGTTTAAATCTCCCGACTCCTTTAAGGGAGCACTTCTTGAATTGATTCCGAACTATCAATTAAGAA
>Ga0075635_102_pt1 | contig 76454 bp, 90 predicted proteins | sample RifGroA1_FD_68387 | JGI IMG/M metagenome (GOLD analysis project Ga0075635, IMG submission 68387) | Microgenomates (Curtissbacteria) bacterium GW2011_GWA1_41_11
TAGATCATCAGCTTATAGTAGCCAAAAGAAGGGATACTACTGTTGAGCAAATCAGAAAAAATCTAGAAGGGTGCTCGTCAGCAATGTCGGAGCTTGTACCGTTTCCTAAGACCAATGTCCTGGATGATCAAGAAAATGAAACTAGGGTAGCGGAAATAGATGCAATTCCGATTGCAACCGATGTAGTAAAAGGTAGAACTATCGTCACTTTTATTAGCTCTGATGGCAAAATTTATACTGCAATTAAATCTAGACGTGACTATCCGACAATTATAGTTTTATCAACTATGACAAAAGTGAATCTCAATAGAAACAAAAAGCTCGCTATCAAAGCCTTAAGTGGCCTTGCTAACTCCTTAAAGATAAATCTTCTTCCATCATAAAACTATAACCCTATTGATACTTATAGAATTCAAACATCTTTTATTATTGAGCTATTTTGCGAAGATAAAAACCGCAAACCTGTCGTAAACTCCAGCGCATCCCTCATTCCAATCTCCAAGCATGTTTTCCCTATGCCCTGGGCTTTTGTCCCAACTCCATTCTACAAACTGCACCGCTGTTAGCGGACCGGAAGCAATATTTTCCCCTACCGCACTTTTTTGTAAATTATGCCTGTTAATCGCTGCCTCAAAACCATCGTGGGAAAAATTATCGGCAACTTCGCGGGCTCGCTCAGTTGCAATTGTGCAAAGTTCCCCGTTTATAGAAAGCGAGTTGAGTCCATTGTTTACCCGATAATTATTCTGGGCAGTGTTAAGCTCGCTAGCTGTCGCCATCTGACCGGTTGTTGAATTACAAATGACATATTGTCCTTCAACTTCCGGATTGGGAACTAATTTCCACTCTTCGACTACCCCACTGCAAAGTCCGGATAAATTTTTAGAAGCTACCTTAACTGCTGGTTGATGTTGTGTATCCAAAATCACATCTTTTGTTTTGGCAGCCGGAGCCGGCGGACTTGGAATCGGGCTTGGGACCGGAGTCGGAATTATAACCGGCAGTTGCAAAACAGATTCTTCTGAAATTGCAGGCTGAGCATTACCCAACCGCAGATTGACAACAGACGGAATTAAAAAGAATAGAGTCAGGGTTAATAGCAGCCTTGCTGCCTGCATTTTTAAATATTCGGGAGGTCTAATTTTTGAAAGAAACTTGGCAGGCTTAAATTTAACCATAAGCAACACTATCTAATTTTTACCCTCTATTCAAGTATACCTATTTTGTAGTATAATCATTTTATAAGCGTTTTTTGGGTTTTCACCAATTTTTCCCGGATTCACCGAATCTGGGTATTTTTTTGCTTAATTTCGTCAGAATAGGTCAATAACTCGTCATTTCTTCCAAAATCACTTCAATTTTAGTTGATTTTCTAATTTTTGAAGATTGGTGTTATACTAATTCCAACAATTATGGAAAAGCTTGCCAATTGGTTAATTTCCGCTCTGGCCATTTTTGCAATTGCCCTATACTTGCCGGGTTTTGAAGTGGATTCATTTATAACCGCTTTAATCGTTGCCTTTGTTCTGGGCATAGTTAACGCCATCATCAAACCTGTTTTGATAATATTTACTCTGCCGATCACGATTTTGACTTTGGGCCTTTTCAGCTTTGTTATTAATGCAGCGCTTATTTGGATCGTTGCTTACTTTGTCCCCGGCTTTACCATAACGGGATTTGCGCCAGCACTTGCTGCTGCTGTCGCCCTTTGGCTCATAAACACATTAGTATCAATCGTAATTTTCCCCATCAAAAGCCGCTAAAATTACAGAATATCAAGCATTTATTTGAGCTGATAAAGTTGAACAATTTTTTTCCCTTCTATATATAGATTCTGGTAATGCATCGTGCACTCTTAAATAAGTAACTCTTGCAGCAAGATGGTATAAATTTCTGGTCTCCAACTTTTTATGAATATTTTCAATATGCTTTCTTATAGTGCTCAACTCAACTACAAAGTGAGCGGCCATCTCAAGTTTTGTTTTGCCTGAAATCAATAGTAGTTCGACTATTTCAGCTTCTCGCCTTGTTAAAGGTTTAGCTTGCACTCCTCTCAAATCATGACTTAAGTAACCGTTCGTAATACCATCTTGAATAAGACCAATGACAGCTATTCGCGATCGTTTAGGATATCTGTTTCTTTTATCATCCCGAAATGTTCCATTAAGCGCAATGCGACCAATTGAGTGAGTAAAATACTCAACCTGTTTGACGGTTATACTACCTACTATATTAACTATCTCCAAATTAGTATGACCTTCAGCTTTACACTGCAAAACCTCCTGCTGCCGTTTATTGAGCAATGCAAAAGGAACACGCTCGGAAGAAACTCCATCGATATTACTTGTACCCATTAATACCTCAGTCATAGACGGAAATACTAACAATCCTGTCGTAAAAAAGTCAACTACATAGCTTAAGAAAGTAATTTTGAAAACGCTACTTGCATCTTCAGAACAAAGTGGTACAATATGTGTCCACTGCCAAAATCGGGTACCGACTGGTACCCAACTGCCACTAATTTCTAAATGAACAACTCAAGACTTATTATCCTTTTAATTATTGTCTTCATAGTCGGAGTCACCGGTATCTACTGGATCTATCAGTCACAAGTTAGCAAAAGCGCGGAAGAACTCCTGCCTGTTCCTTCACCGCTTGGTGAAGTTCAAATATCCCCGACACCCCAGCCTTCACAACCGGAAGTTCCTTCAATTGCAGAAAGAAACGGTTCTGTTCCCAGCTCCCAACCCGAAGCTGGTTTTGATCTAAGACCACCGCTCCCCCAATTACCGCGCCTACCATAAAATTCTAAAGATCTTAAATTCTTCCAATGCCACCATGTCAGGTAAACATTACCACTTACCTTTTGGTGTACAATTGGTAAAAATAAGAAAATGCCAGCAAGCGAACCCCAAAGCGTCAAGGAAAAAGCTACAGCTTTCGTAGTTTTCGGCGCAACCGGCGACCTTTCCCGCAAAAAAATCTTCCCTTCTTTTTTCGAACTTTTTAAAACCAATCTGCTTCCAGAAAAATTCAAAATAATCGCAGCTGCCAGAAGCGCTTACTCCAACAAGGAATTCACCCAAAGCCTTAAAGAAAACATTGAAGCAGACGACAAAAACCTATGGCGCAAATTTTCGGATCTTATTGAGTACATCCAGTGCGATGTTGAAAGCGGCAAAAATATTAATTTGCTTTCACAAAGACTTGAGGATCTGGAAAAAACCAATAAAGTCTGCACCCAGCGAATTTTTTACATGGCCGTATCCCCTTTTATCTATGGAAAAGCTTTTGAAAACTTGGGTAAATACAAACTTAACTTAGGCTGTCTCAATCACCAGAAACTTGCCCGAATTGTTACTGAAAAACCATTTGGTTTTAACTTCCAATCTGCGCACAACCTTAACGAAATATTAAATAAATATTTCGATGAGTCGCAGATTTTTAGAATCGACCATTTTTTGGGCAAAGAAACTGTCCAGAATATTTTTGCTTTCCGCTTCGGCAATGAAATTTTTGAACCGATATGGAACCGCAATTTTGTGGACAACGTCCAGATTACTTTAGCCGAGCGAATCGGCATTGAAAAACGCGGTGAATCTTACGACAAAATGGGCGCCCTTCGCGATGTTGTGCAAAATCACCTGCTGCAGCTTTTAACAATTGTTACTATGGATGAACCGACAACTTTCTCCCGAGACAGCATTAGGCACAAAAAAATTGAAATCCTAAAAGCGATCCGCCCCTTTTCCAAAGACGACGTCATCAATAATACAATACGCGGGCAGTACAATGGATATCAACAAGAAGCAAATGTTGCCAAAAATTCCAAGACTGATACTTTTGCGCTAGTTAAGCTTTTTATTGAAAATGGAAGGTGGCAAGGCGTCCCTTTTTACCTGCGAACCGGCAAAAAATTAACAGGTGCTGTTACTTCCATAATTTTGCAGTTTAAAGAACACGGCCATGAACTTTTCAAAAATTTTCAGCAAAAACCTATTCCCAACCACATAACTTTGCAGATTCAGCCGGACGAAGGTATCGGCATTTCCCTAGTTGCCAAGAAACCCGGCTTAACTACGGTTTTGGAACCGGTCGACATGGAATTTTGCTACAAAAAATCCTTTGACGTCCCCCAACCCAATGCTTATGAACGGCTTTTAATGGATATAATTTTGGGAGACCAAACCCTGTTTTTGGGAAGAATCGGCAATTCCTGGAAAATTATTGACCCGATTGAAAAAGTCTGGCAAAAAGGCAATCCTAAACTTGAAGTTTACGAACAGGGCAGTTGGGGACCGCAAGCTGCTGACAAATTAATCGCAGCCGACGGCCGCCAGTGGCTCGCCCCACTTTTAACGATTTGTAAAATTTGAAAAGATTTTATGCCGAGACTGGCGCAGGCTCTATTTTGTCGGGAATTGTCCTTAAAACACTATAGTCAGAATTTAATAGCGAAAAAAGCTCTGCTTCAATCCTCTCGTGAACTCGTTGGTAATCGAGCTGATCGCCTATATAAGAATCAATCGGTACAGTTGCGTTATTCCCTACGATAATCTTGACTTTTTTCCCACTGTCCGCAACAACCAGTTTAAAACTTCTTTCTTTCCCCTCGAAATCCCACTTAAGATCAAGAACATATTCCGGCCTGTCACCAATAAGCCTTGTCTTCATGGATTCCGGATCTATAATCTCAAGTCGCGAGTTGTCATTTACAACACGTGCATTCAGACCTAGACCAAATTTTTCTGATAGGAAACTAGCGGTTTCATTTAGACTTTGACAAAGATCCAACGCATAAGCTACTCTCGCATTTTCATCAAAAGCCGCAACTACACTTTCCGGATGCTCCTGCAAACAACGAATTTCTTGTTCTATACTATCTTGCAGTAAAAGGCTGAAGCGTCTTGCCTCTGGAGTCATATGCGAATTTATACACCTGTTTTCACGAAAATGCAAGAAAATTATTTTTTCTTCACTTCATGCCCGCCGAAAGCTTGGCGGAGAGCAGCAACTAAACGTGCGGCAAAGCTTGAAGAAATATTTTTATCAGTTTTTGATTTTTTGCGAAATTCAAAGGATTCTTTGATTACACTCACCGGAACTTTCAATTTTTCTCCTTCGTTGATTGTCCACTCACCTTCTCCGGATGCATCAATCACTCCATCAAGCTGTTTCAACTTTGGATCTTTTTCCAAAGATTCGACTGTGCGATCCATCATAAATCCTGAAACCAAAGTTCCCTTTGTGTAAAGTCTGGCAACTTTAACTAAATCTAATTTGTAAGGAGATTTAGAAAGAACCCCGAACCCCTCACCAATTGACTGCATATAGCCGTATTCAATGCCGTTATGGACCATCTTCACAAAATGTCCTGCTCCGCCTTCACCAAAATACTCATGACCGCCGGAAGGTTTAACCAGTGTATCTAATATTGGCTTAATATGATCATAAGCGCTTTTGTCTCCTCCGACCATCAAGGGATATCCGTCACGGGCGGCAACTACCCCGCCACTAACCCCAATCCCCAAAAATTTAATATTTTTTGATTTGAAATATCCATATCGTTTTTGAGAATCAGCATAATGCGCATTACCACCATCAATCAGGATATCACCAGCCTCGATGTCACTCTCAACTCGCCCGTCCTGAGTATTATCGAAGGAATCGAGGATCTCCTGCGTAGCGTCTCCCGTCTCTGACCCTGAGCCTGCCGAACGGGCTGGCAACATTGACCAGATTATTCTTGGTTTCTCCAACTTTTTAACTAAATCCTCAATAGAACCCGCAGCAATCAACTTGCCCTTTAACCTAAAACCTGAAACCTGAGCGCTGAGCGCTGAAACCTTCTCCTCTGTCCTGTTCCAAACCACAACCTCATGCCCGCCTTCAAGCAGCTTGATAACCATCCGACCACCCATTTTCCCGAGTCCAACAAATCCAATTCTCATTTAATTCCCTTTGTAAAAAAAATATTCATAACTTTGTAACCTGCAAACACAGCCCAAACAGACTCAAGTATTAAAAACGGCAAGCTATCGATCGTAAAAGCATAATATATTAAAAAGCCCGCCCCCCCCAGATTGATAAGATTGTAATTGAAAGATTCTTGATTCAACTTTTTAATTGAATTTAATATAAAGCTTATCAGCAACAAAAATAAACCAATCACTCCAATAGCAAAATTAAAATCCATTCTTTACTTTTAATTTTATAAGGTAATGTCTGTCACCAAATGAGCAATTGCCCGGCACTTCCTAAAAAATACCGCCGGATATTTCTGAATATCGTTTTCGCTAATGTTCAACATTGTTGACAAAGCTTCTTTTTTTTCCGCGCCAAACATCATAATTACAAAACTTGTGAATTCGCCAAGAGCCTTCAGAGTCATCGTCACCCTCTGCGGATACTCGTCATCCACCACTTCACTAACTACATATGCCGGAGTCCTCAAAGCTTTTGAGTGCGGAAATATGCCGGCTGTATGGACATTGGCACCCACACCCATAATCCCTACCTTTTCCTTGTATTTGGCAAGTAGCGTCCGAACAGTCTGGTCATAATTTCGTTCGGTTTGCTCAATGCTGCTTCCGTCTAAAATTTTATGGAACTTAACTTTTTTGCTTGCCAAATAATCAATCATCCCAAAATTTTTAACCAGTAACTCGTTGCTGTTTTTGTGAAACGGCAAACCATAGCGTTCATCTGCCATGCAAACTTCGGCAGGTTTAATATCGGCATGGTCCACAATCATCTTTTTGTAATCGTTTGAGCCTCCGCCAGAAAGAACAAGCAATGTATCTTGCCCCACAAGTCCTAAAAGAAGTTCGTGGGCCTTAATTTGTCCCTCGTCACGACTAACTACTTTTGCAAGTTGAATCATTTTGCTTGTACTGAGTTTGTCGAATGTGCTCGTTTCCAGATAGATCCTTCTTTTGTATCTTCAATCGTTACCCCCATTTTAATTAACCTTCCGCGGATCTCGTCTGCTTCTTTAAATTTACCACTCTTTCTCAACTCTTCGCGCTCACTTATTAATTCTTTAGCTCCTTTAGGTAAGGCTGCTTTCTTAACACTAGCAATACCTAGACCCAAAACTTCATCCATTTTCAATAGTGTCTGATGCTTGGCGTGAGTCGGGTAATCACTTTTGATCATTTTTCGCATCAGGGAAACTGCCTTAGGTATATCCAGATCACTGTTAATCGCTTTTTTAAAATCACTCTCATATTCAGCGCAGCTCATTCGAGTCTGAAGACTCTCAGACGTTCGTCCCGAGGACTCAGTCCCGAGGGAGTCTGAACGACCGACCTTCAGTGCATCCCACATAGAAACTTCACGCCTTAAATTGTTAAGGGAATTTTGGCAAGCCTTCAAACTTTCCCATGTAAAGTTTAACTTGCTCCTGTAATGTGCCGTTAAAAACAGATATCTTAGCGCTAAAGGATCATAACCCTTTCTGGTGATATCGGATAATGTAAAAACATTTCCCAATCGCTTAGCCATCTTTTCCCCTTCTACCAAAAGATGTTCTCCCTCAAGCCAAAAATTGACGAATTTTTTGCCACTTGCTGCTTCACTTTGGGCAATCTCGTTTTCGTGATGGGGAAACAGCAAATCAACTCCACCCGTATGAATATCAATCCCGCGACTTCGCTCGGGATGAAATGTATCTCCGTCAAATGCATCACCCAGATATTTTAAAGACATGGCACTACATTCAATGTGCCAACCGGGCCTACCAACTCCCCAAGGTGAATCAAAGGCTTCATTGCGACTTTTAGCATCCGTCGATTCTTTCTTCCAAAGTGCAAAATCAGAAGGGTTTTCTTTATCATATTCATCAACATCAACCCTAGCTCCAGCTTTTACGCCCTTAACATTGGCACCGGAAAGTTTGCCGTAATCTTTAAATTTAGAGATTGCAAAATAAACCGAACCATCTCTGACGTAGGCAAATTTCTTTCCGATTAATAGTTCAATAGTTTGAACTATTGAACTGATGTGACTTGTTGCTTTTGGATAAACATCGGCCTTTAAGATATTGAGTTTCTCAAGATCGACAAAAAAAGCGTCTGTGTATTTTTTTGTCAGCTCACCAATCCCTATACCCTTGTCTCTTGCCCCTTTTATAATCTTGTCGTCAATATCGGTCAGATTCATTACATGCTTAACTTTATAACCATCGAAAAGCAACGTTCGCTTTAAAACATCCTCAAACACAAAGGTTCGCCAGTTACCGATATGCACATAGTCATAAACCGTCGGACCACAGGTGTAGAGACCAACAGTTTCGTCTGATGATTTAAATCCCTCAACTTTTCGGGAAAGAAAATTATATAGTTTTAACACGCTATTATTGTAACAAATCATGAAGTTGAGCTTATAGTTTTGACTCTGCCTTTTAATTCTGATATCATGCTAAGATTATGGCTAGAGACCGAATGAGATCCCCTGCCGAAATTGACGAAAGTCGCCCGGAATCCAAAGAAATAAACCGAGAAAATATCGAGAGATATATTGAGGGCTGTGAAGAAATAGCAATAAGACTCGACACAATTATCCGAAATGTCGCTGAATCTGGGAAAAAACCTGTAATTCTAATTCCTTCAAGAGGCGCTGTGCCTATTTTTATTTTAGCAAGAAGATTCTTGAACGAGCTCCATGGTGAAGGTTCGTACTTGGCAAGTCGTAACGCACGATATTACCCAAAGGGAATTTTCGACTTCTTAGAAGAACAAAGCCCACAAAAACCTGATGATCAAACTACAGCAGATGTCTTATTATTCCCTTTCACAGCTGACGTTTCTTTGGAAACTGCAGACGACGAAACTCTCGCTAGAGAACTTAGAAACTCTTGTGCCAGATCTGTAATGCAAATCGTTAAGGGCCGCGATTTTGGACTTCATGATCTCGAATGGTACAAATTTTTAATGGAAAAATTAAACAAAATACCAGACGATCCAGAACAATTAAACCCTAAAAATATTGTCACATCTTTAGAAAGTTATCCGGTCAGTAAAGACGCACAAATAATACTCATAGATACAGTAATTTCCGGCAGAGCTGCCAATGACATTACCAGCGCATTTAAAACTCTTGGTCATACGGTTATTCCACTTCTAGCAGTTGATACCTCTAGAGGAGAAAGATTTAATCCTAAAAGAAAAGCAGAAATTCAAGGGACTCTGCGACCAATCTGGGAGCTTCTTCCCGAAAATGACATTTTCGTAGAGTTTCCTCTCATAACAGAAGACAAAGGTTCTGGATTACTTGGAGTGGTAGCTTTAAATTTTATCAATTTTAATGAGGAAGGTACCTTCCATGAAGCCAACCACAATTATGATCCAGATTTCAGACCTCAGAGCTGCGTCTGGGCTATCCCTCCAGTATCTGCCAGAAATGAATATTTAGAAAATTTTAGGCAATTTATAAAAACGGCTTGGAGTTGCCGAAATGGCTCTCAAAATCCTTGTACAAACGAAGAAATTGAAGAATTAAAAATTCGAACTAAACCTCTAACGGCTCGACATGATGCCCCTTCTTATGCAGAAATTAATCAAATTGTACCTGTCGAGAAAGCGGCTGCGCTTAAAGAATCTGCTTCCCACATAGTTTCTGTTAGACTTCCCGAAAAAACGGCTAATCAGTGGATCGCAGAGTTTTCCACTAAAACTACTCACTCCTGACCATAATTTCTGCCAATTTCCGCTCTGGTTTTAGCAATTTGTGGACTGGTTGTCCTATGCGAGGCCACCACTCGCACTTCATTTAACTCCTCAAGTTTTTCCGCCTCTTCCTCTTGTTTTTCCCTCGCCTCTTCCATTTGCTCCTGCTTTTTCTTTCTTAAATAATACTCTTCGTATATTGCCTTTACCTTTACTTTTTGCTCTTCTACCGCGACTTCGCTGAATTTATCATCGGCTTTTGCAAGTTCCTTAATGTCATTATGTTTGAGATCAGCGTTGTCGCTGTGGCCCAGAAGTTGCGAGAAGGCACTCTTGCCGATTTTTTTAAGCTCTTCTGCCAATCCACTACCTGCCTGGTGAGCACTTTCGGCAACAGTTGAAGCAACATTACCTGCATCCATTTTATTTTTAAAATATCAGAGGAGCACCTTTGGCATGACTGAAAGGTGCCAAGGTGAACTGCTGATATAATTTAATTGTACTTAAATAGAGGGTGCAAAGGAAACAAAAGAGCCAAAGAGGTCATTAAAAATCTATTCTGCCTTCAAAAGCCCGCCTGACTGTTATCTCATCCGCATATTCAATTTCAGCTCCGGTTGGAATTCCCCGCGCAATTCTGGTCGTTTTAATTTTCAAGGGTTTAACAAGTCTTTGAATATACATTGCAGTTGCTTCCCCCTCCATAGAAGGATTCGTTGCCAGAATAAGCTCTTTTAAGGTTTGACCTTGATTCGGACTATCGGAATAAGATTTTTTTATTCGAATCATTAGCTCGCGAATTTTTAACTCCTCCGGTCCGATATTATCAAGTGGCGCAATTACTCCATGCAGCACATGATAAAGACCATTAAAGCCGCCGCTCTTTTCAATTGCCCAAACATCCAGCGGGTCCTCGACAATGCAAATTATCGATTTATCCCGATTATCCTTCTCACAAATATCGCAAGGATCAACTTCCGTTATATTTTGGCAAACAGAACAGATTTTAGTTTTTTTCTTAATATCTCCGGCAGCTTCCGAAAGTCTTTCGGATAAATTGTCCGGCGCATGCAGCAAATAATAGGTGAGTCTGGCAGCGGTTTTCGGACCAATGCCCGGCAACTGCTCAAAAACTTCAATTAAATCCTGCACACTCTTTGGAACTTTCATCCTTCGATAAACTCAGAACAAGTACTTGATAAACTCATCACTAGCCTAATAGAAGTATATCAGTGATCGAGGGTCAATTTGAAGAATTTAGCTTCCGCCGCCCATCATACCTTTTAAAGAATCAAATCCGCCCATTTGCTGCATCTTTTTGGCAGCCGACTTTTGGCTTTCTTTTACCGCTTCGTTAACGGCTTCGGCAATATCCTCATCACCTTTTCCGTTTGACTCAATTGAAACTACACGCTGGGCAAGAGTAATCTTAACTGTTACTCCTCTTTTTTCAACCTCCACTGTTTCCGCGTCCAGCGCCTTTTGAATCGCCATCGCCTCATCGCGCATCTTCTTAAGATCTTTTAACTGCTGAAGTTTATCAAACATTGTTATGTATTATGTATCTAGTATAAAGTAATTAGTGTTGAGAATCCAAATTGTAGGCTACAAGGTTTACAATTAAAAATCAATATTAGTACAATACAACCTCGTGAGAATTAAGATTGCCGAAATTCATTTCAAAGATCAGAAAATAGAAGATTACGCCCTAGACAAGGTTTCAAAGCTCGAAAAATTTCACTCGGGCATAAAACTTGTCACTATCCGGCTAACTCTTGAAAAAAACCACCGCACTCAAAACCATACAAGTTTTTGCGAGCTTGAATTTGACATGGTCGGCCGTGACTTTGTAGTTAAGGATAGCGAGCGCCAAATTGATAAGGCTGTTGACAAAGCTGTTGAGCGTGCCAAAATAACTCTGGTTCGCCACAAAGAAAAGGGAATTTCCAAAAAACACAAAGAAGCGCTTGAAGCCAAAAAATTGAAAAGGAGCTAGAAATCAACAGACTCTTCTTTAATAATGGTAGATTTCGCTCTTTTCTCCTCATATGGCTTCAGCCTTACTACTTTGCAAGAAACAAGGCCAACATCTCTCAAGCCCTCTTTGACATCTTCTTCTCTTGCCCATTGGTCATATCCCAAACAAATTACATCCGGCTCATAGCTGGCAATATTTTCGAAATAATTATCCTCTGCCCCGATTACTGCTTTGTCCACAATCTTACAATTGTCGATAAGGGCCAAACGCTCTACTTGAGAAAAAAGCGGTTTCTTGCCTTTTATCTTTTCGACATTTTTATCTGTCCCGACCGAAACAATTAACTTGTCGCCATACTTTTTTGCCTGTTCGAAAAAATTCAGATGCCCCGGGTGCAACCCGTCAAATGCCCCGAAACACATTACAACTTTCACCTAAAAACTTCCCTCTAAAATATGCTTTTCGGGCTTGTTGTCTTGTTTGGTGATTTCCCTACTTATCCAAATTCCGTCTAAATTTGAATAATCGTCAACATCGTTAAAACTAAGACTCCAACTCTTACCCAATCCCTGCATATCTCCGGCAAGGTGTGGCTCGTCTCCTCCTACTATCCAAACCTGGTAAACGTTACCAACTGGATCTGCTAACGTCGCATTAACAGTTAAATTGTATAACCCGTCTCCGAATTTCCGGCTTGCTGTTGCCGTAGCACTTTCGCCGCTGACATTTGTAAAAGTCGCACTTTGAATTGAAAGATCCACAGCACCATCATCAATCGCTATGTTTTGACCGGGAACCTCAATAGGCGTCAGTCCTTTGGGTGCATCACGAAGTACAATTGAAGACCCGCCGATAACCCCTCCGCCGCCAAGTACGCGTCGAACAACCAAAAGAATTACCAGTATAACAACCACTAGTAAAGCAACTCTGACTGCGCTTCGATTAATTAATATTTTGCTGCTTGTTGTGCGCCGATAGCTTTGCCCAGCAAGATCACGCATGATAAAAGCTTACCATATAATTTTAATATTTTGCCAGAAAATTTTTAAGCTTTAGCTTGTCTTTGTGAATAAAATAATTGGAGCAGAGAATTTCTATCTTTATGCCTGCTTTTATGTTTTGCGGCACCTTCCAAAATTAAACTATAAATAACCGGAACCAATAGAATTAGTGCATATAGATACCAGTTTCGAAAATCGGAAAAGTAAAAAAGGAAATCAAAATAATAAAATCCGGCAATTTGCAAAACGTTTAAAACAGTAATAGTTAGAAACCAAAAAAGTGACGCCGCTAAACCAAAAATAAAAATCCGGTCTCTTTCGGCAATTCTTACCCTCCCTTTTTTATTTTTAAAAGGATTGATTATCTTAAAGTAATAAATTGTAACCAAAGTAATAGTTATCGGCAGTACAAAATAAAACCAAGGGATTATCACAAAACTCGCAATAAAAAATGCCAAAAGCCAGATAAGAACTGAATACCAAGTGTTGCGCCAGCTAAGTTTATTTGTCTTTTTCATAAGTCGGCAAAAAATCTTTAAGTGCTAATTTAGCCTGTTAGAATAAGATAAAACAGAAGCATAATTCTTAAAAAACTCGAATCCCTTACTTCGCTCTTTTTACGCTTTTTTTATTTTTTTGTCAACCTGCCAAATTAAGAATTTTAATAGTCAACCGAAAATAAGTTAATTATTGCATTACGCCTATTTCCCTTCAACAAGCTCAATTAAATCTTTTGGCGTAATGGCTGTTGTAGATTTTAAAAAATTAGCTACTTTTTCGTTTAAAAAATGTTTTTTATCCAACGTTACCAAAAAATCACATTTTGCCAGTTTAGCTTCAGCTAAAATTACCGAATCTTTTTCTGCGATTATAGTTCTTGCCTTTTTTATTAGCTTCAATGCGGGTTTTTGGTCTATCACTTGGGTCAACGCCACTAATTTAAAAAAGCGCTCCAGCTGGTAAGAATGCAGCTTTCCCCTGACATTTCTTTCCGTCTCTACTAATACTAACGGTGATACCATTAAATCAATATTTTTTATAGTAAAAAGCTTTGAGGATCCGCCTGTCGGAGAATTGACGGCCGTAAAGAAAACGCTTGAGTCTACAAAGACAGATTTTGTAGCTAAAGCCTGTCTTCTTCCTGCCATTTATCTATTTCATTTTGCGTAAATTCACGAGTTAGTGGAAGAAGTGTTGGGTCAATGAACGTTCTGCTATAAATCTTTTTGACTTCGCCTTCAAGTTTTTTAAGATAATCAAAGTCAACAAGTGCAGCCTGCGGACTGCCGCCTTTTGTTAAAATGATATAATTTTCGCCTTTGACTTTTTTGGCAAGATTTCCCAGGCTGTTTCGGGCTCTAGTAATTGGCACGATGTTTGTATTCATATTCAATTTTGATTATGCACTATGTACAAAAAAATGTCAAGAATAACGTACACTATATTAGGTCATTCTGAGCCCAATTCTGCGGTGCGAAGAATCTCTTCTTTTCTGTCATTCTGAACTTGATTCAGAATCTTTTTTTGAATACAAAATACTTAATACTAGTTACTAGTTTATGAACTGAAATGTCAAGAGGATTTGGTCAAAGGTATCGTTCGCACTCTCAAAATTATTGATGCCCCAACTTCCTACTAATGTGAAATTAACTCCTTCAGTATTATTAAATTGAATAACCATTAGTTCAGGTGTATCTGAATCAGAAGCAGGTTTGTCAGTTATAGGATCGAAATTCTTAAAATAATTTTTTTCCGCTTTTATTCCTGAAATTTGTATATCTTCTGTTAAAGGTTCAATTAGGGAAATACCGCTAAATCCTCCAAAAAAATTTTGTGTTATAGATAAACTATTAGTATTCTTCGTTTTATCTGAGATAGTAATTGACGTATTAATTTTTTCGCCATTGTGGATTAGTCCGTCTTTTTCTTCAACTGTCCAATCAGGTGGTATTTTAAAAGAGACGTTAATCAGCTTGCCTTTATATGTTTCCCAATCTGCTGTTTCGTCCTCCTTAACTGGAGTCTCGGAGGACAAGTCGGTTGGCTGCTGAGGTTGAGATGCCGGTTTGGACTTGAATTGGAAATAAGCAAAAGTAACGCCAATTCCTATAATTAGGCCAATGATAACGAGTATAACTGGCGAAGCAAATCCTGCGGGCAGTTGTTTCATTTGGGATTAAGTCGATTATAGCTTTTGCAGATAACGTACCGCAATCTCTACGTCTTACCTGCTAAAAAACACCAGAGTGTTAGAGGGAATTCAGATCCGCGTTGGCCTCATTCAAATCACTATCAACGTTCTCAAGATCTGTGCCGTTAAGATCTTTTTCGATATCCCCAACTTCATCCGATGTGCTCTGAGAATTTAAGGCATCTGTTTGCTTATCGCTTGGGGCAACAGGACCAACAGATTGGTTTGTATCTTTATTAGTAAATAAGCTCTGGCCGATTCCAAATTGCGTAACGGCAAAAACTGCAACCAATCCCAAAACTAAAAGCGCGATAATTATAACAATAAGTGTTGCATTTCCCCTGTCAATCTTCATTTTCTGCTCCTTGTGTCGCCTCTCTTAAAGCTGCTGACGCTTTTAATTCTCGAATAGCTGCTACCAAACCTTTATGATAAGCTTTCAGCGCATCTTTGGCAGCGCCAATTGCGTCTTTGGCTGTATGCATTGCCTCCCGAACACTCAACTCCGTAGTGTCAATAGACTCAATTGCAGCTGATGCATCGCCAACTGCTTGTGCAGCTTGGGCTCCCAAAACTTCAGCACTGGCTAAAGCTTCCTCAGCTGCAGTTGTATTAACACCGCGCTCGTTTAATTTGTCAATTCTCGTTGCTATTCTTTCAGCAATTCTGTCAAGCCGCACAAGCGCAGCATTTAACCTTCTGACAATTACCGCAAAAACTTTCTTAATTCGCTCAGCAATTTTTTGTTTAGCTATCTCTAACCTCTCCTCAACCTTGTCACCAGTCTCATCCCGTTTTTGTTGAATCTCTTCACGCCTGTCTTGCAGTCGTTGTTTAGCTTCATCGCGCTTTACCCGTAGGTCTTCCAACCTATGTTGAGCATTATTTGTATCACCCTCATTGTCCTCATGCGCAACCACAGGAGTGACAACCATTGGAAAAACAAAGGCAGATAAAATTAAAAACCGGACAGCTCTGATCATGTGCACAACTTTATCTTATCAACAAAGTGAAATGTCAGTCAATTTTTGTCAGTCAATTTTATCGGGGTTCAACTGAAACCGAAATTGCACTACTTTTACCATCCGCAGCCGTATTAATTGTTACCCTGCCTTTAAATTCATCATTGCTAATCTCGTACTCAAAATTGGTGTCTGAATTTTTCTTCAATGAATTTTGCCAGCCCAATTGGCTTAGTGCCGGGCCAAAAAAATTGACGACTTTGGCAAGTTCATCGCCGCTAACTGAAGTAACCCCGAATTTGCCACCGAGTCCAAAAGATTCGATAATTTCCGCCTGAGGATATGCAGGAATATTTGGGAATCCCTCAACAACCTGGCCTTTTACAAATTCTCCGTCAGCCTTTGGTCCTTTTTTGGAACCGACGCCGATACAACCGGACAAAATTAGCGATAATACCACTACAATTAGCAACTTCTTCATTTAGAAAAAATCTCCCGTGTCATTTGTGCCAAGTCCTCACTACTTATTTCTACCACATCGCTTTTTGAAACAACTCTTGGAGGCTTTACCCTACTCTTTGCAAGCTCGAATTTAAATTTAACGCTTGTACCCATAACATCTTCCATTACCGCATCCAGCATACGAATAATCTTTGGCTCTTCCAGTTTTTCTTTGTGGAATCTGTAAAACACTTCAACTGTCAATCGACTACCGTCAAAATCAACAGGTCTGGCACTACGAAGAAGGGCCACAACGTGCGCATTAACTGGTTTGATTTTACCGATGAATTTATCCCATTTTTTTTCGATTTGCACAGCAGATGCACTGCTGTTGCTGCTTGTATTTGATTTTCTAACTTTATTTTCAATTCTTCTCTCGTCAACTTCCGGCGATTCTACCGCTTTGTTTTCTTGGCTTTCCTCACCTGCCAACTCCTCTTTGTAATCTTCACCCTCCCCTATAATTTTGCAAAGTGTCAAAACTAAAGGTATTTGCGCCAAAGGATAAATTTTAATTTCGCCTTCGGCAATTAGAAATTGCTTCATGAAAGTTTGCAATTCTCCTCTCGTAAATTCACTAGCTAGCATCTTCATTTTCTCAATCTGATTGCTGCTTAAATCTTGGCTAATTGCATCCTCTATTCCGATTTTTATAAACAGTAATTTTTCAAAAAATAAAACTACACATTTAGCAAAAAATGAAATATCAGCACCTTCTTCGACAAGATTTTCAACTAACAAAACTGCTTCTTTGAGTTTTTTTAAAGCAATTAGTTGTGCAAACTTATAAAGCTGATCCCAACCACCGGCTCTTGCAATTTTAAAAACATCACTGACCTTCACAACTTTGCCATTCGAAGCCAACTGGTCAAAAATTGAAACAGCATCCCTAAAAGAACCGTCAGCGACCTGGGCAATTTCCCCAACTGCCTCTTTTTCTATTTTGACTCCCTCACTTTTGGCAATTTTGAAAATTACTTTTTCCAAATCTTCACCTTTCGCGCGGGAAAAATTAAATTTTTGAAGGCGCGAAATAATCGTTGCAGGAAGCTTGCCTATTTCTGTTGTACATAAAATAAAAATCGCATGCGCGGGCGGCTCCTCCAGCGTTTTCAAAAGCGCATTAAACGCTTCCGGAGTCAGCATATGCGCTTCGTCAATAATATAAACTTTAAACCTTGCCGAAATAGGTGAAAGTTTTATTTTTTCCCGAAGGTCACGAATTTCATCAATGCCTCTGTTGGAAGCTGCATCTATTTCAATTAGATCCAAGTGCGAACCATTAATGATGGAAAGGCAGGATATACATTTATTACACGGCTCGCCGAAGCTTCGCTTTCGCGAGGCGGCAGTGAGTTCTTTTTTTGTCTTGGTTGAAGGTTTCTTAACTTGTTGATAAACCAAACAATTAACTGCTTTTGCCAGAATGCGAGCAGTCGAAGTTTTGCCTGTACCCTTTGGTCCGTAAAATAAATATCCGTGCCCAAATTTACCAGCCTCCAGTTGAGAAAGCAGTGTGTTGGAAATAACTTCTTGGCCAACTAAATCCGAAAATTTTTGAGGCCTGTATGTGCGGTAAAAAACTGTCATAGTTATTCGTGATGAATTCCCAGTAAATGCTCGACTCCGTGAGAAGTCAGCTCATATACTTTATCATCAACCATTACCTCGTCGCGGCTTGCTTCACTAAGAACTGCCGGCCAGCAAAGAACCACTTCTCCAAGCCTTAATATGTCATCGGGTACGTTAACAAATCCCTTGCCACTTTGGGAAATATCTTCAAACGCAAACGAAAGAACTTCATGTTTTTGATTGTCACCCAGATATGTTTTAGTTAAATCTTTCATTTTCCTCGCTCCAACAACAGCAACTGAAACTTCAGCAGACAGACCCTCTGCTTTATTTTTCTCGAGCGTTTCCCAGCAGGCCTTTCTAATTATTTTTCGGTTGACAGGATATCGGCTATCTGTATGAATTAAAACATTAACCACTGAGCTTTGTCTTAACAATTTCGGAAACCAAATTGCCGTCGGCTTGCCCCTTTAATTTTCCCATTACCCCTCCCATGATTTTTCCCATATCAGCAATTGTGGATACGCCGGTTTGAGAAATAACTTCGTCGACTATCTTTTCAATTTCTTGACCGGTAATTTGCTCCGGCAAATATTTTTTAATTACTTCCAGTTCGGCTTTTTCCTGTTTTACAAGCTCATCCCTGTTTGCTTTCTCAAATGCCTCAATCGATTCTTTGTGCTGTTTAGCGCTTTTTTGAACAACGCTTGTAATTTCCTCGTCAGTCAAATCCTCACCTTTTGCAATTCTTGCATTTTTAATCTCCGAAATTAAAAGCCGCAGCGTAGAAGTCGCCACCGCATTTTTTGCTTTGAGGGAATTTTTCAAATCCTCTTCCAGCTCTGACAGTGTTGCCATTAAATTTTGCTCCTGATATATTTTTTGCGGGCGATTTGTATTTTTTGCTGTTTTCGAAGAGAAGGTTTCAGATAATGTTCACGTTTTTTAATTTCTGCTAGTATCCCTTCGCTTTGGACTTTTTTATTAAATTTTCGAATCAGGGAATCTACAGATTCACCTGGTTGTGCTACTACTTTTGGCATATATTAAAAACACCCCCTTATAATCTGTTCCATTGAATTTTACTCCCTGCTAATAAGTGCATGTGTAAATGCCCAATATGCTGATAACGGCCGGCGTTAAAACTTAATCGGTAGGCACTCAATTTATTCTTATTTGCAATTTCAATTGCTGCCATAAACATTTCAACTAAATCCCCGCCATCGTCTGCACTAACTGTTGAAACCGATTCAATATGTTTTTTGGGCACAATCAAAATATGCACCTTTGCAACAGGATTAATATCGTTGAGAACAATCACCATGTCAGTTTCGGCAATTAGCTTACTTTTAATTTCGCCTTTAACTATTTTACAAAAAATACACTCCTTACTTGTCATATAATTTAACCTAAGTTTGGTTTCTTTTACTATCCATCTTGCCTTATTAAGCATCGACTAACTTAAATTTCTAAAGTTTAATTTCTAAGATTTCTCTAAAATCTTTACAATATCATCAATCTCCAGTTTTGTTGGCGTCATAGTCGGATTCCTGCTGGAACCATTTCTAAGCAGCACCTTTGACGCGTGCAAAAACCACGTTCCAACTTTATCCCTAGCAATAAGCGTCTCATACGCTTTAGTGAAATCTACTTTATGTTTATTAGAACCCGTCACTCTCACAAATCCCCGCCTCGGATCTTTACGCAGCACTACCGCATAACCGTTTTTAATAGCAGCATCCATGACGCTGTCATTGCCAGTATAGACTGCAACCCCTTTGCCCCATTTGGTCTTAAACTCCCTGCCATCTTTAATTTCTTCTTCCGCTTTAACCTTAGACCTCATAAGCCGGTAAACTGCGTCCAGCGAGTCAAGTGTCCAGTCAATCGCTTTTAAATAATCCCCTTTGTAAACCCCTTTAATTCCGGAAAGAACATTATGTATGGAAAACTCATATCTGTCAGATGCAGCTTCAGCCCACTTGTAAGTATCCCAGCCGTGATCAAGCTGTGTAATCACTGTAACCATCCGCGCTATTGCTTTGTCTTCCTTATCTATGTAACCTTCATCAACCAACCATTCATAAACCAGCTGTGCTCCAGAGGTAAACTTATCACTGTCATGATGGTCAAACCTGCCGCCACCGACATCAACATGTAGTATATCCAAATTGGAATCAACCGGTTCGCGGTTTAGGGTATTATCGCCTGCGGGAACAAACTCAACTCTAGAGTCAGAAAATTCGGGGTGGAATCGCTTTAAAAGCCATATAGCGGGTATCCCGTCAAAATCCGGGGAAATGTGAGTAACAATAATCTTTTGCGCCAAGTCAAATTACACATCCTCTCTAAAGAACTTGAAACTTTAAATCTTAAACTGGAAACCTCGAAATATGTTTCTTGTTTAGTGTTTCCTGTTTCAAGTTGAAGTTACATTTTAGCTCTTATCAAAAATTTTGGCAAGATTAACTCCGTGGAGAATCGCCAAACGAGACGGATACTGCAGCTGTTTTGCCTTTTTTCGATTTTCCGAAAAAAATTCGTGCTTTTAAACCTTGCTGCCAAATATAACAATTACCATCATCGCTTTCTATTCCTATCTCAGGCCCATGGATTTCTACTTTTCTTACATTTCTTAGAAAAACCGCTGGGTCTTTCCGCGTCCAACGAACTTGATTAAGGGAAAATTCATCTTTTGTAATTACCATCTCAAGATTGGGTAAACCTGGAATTTGTGGCGACTCAAATCGAAAACCCTTATCCAATCCGTAAACTTTCCATGGCCCAATCGCTTGTACTATTTTTTTGGGGTCAAGCTTCTCGGGCCTCGAAATATAGACTTCTTCTCTTGTTGATTCTCCTATTTCCATGCGATTACAAGATTAACATCTCAATAATTATTTTAAACTATCTAAGTTCTAAATTGCCACAGCCTTTTTAACTAAATCCAAAGTTTTTGCTTGGAAAATCGAAACCGCCATATAATTTCGAAGGTCTGCTTTTTGTTTCTCATCCAGTTTTGCTTGGTCTACACCTTTTGCTGCATTTTCAATTTCTTCGCGCGTTACTTGTACTTTTTCCTTCTTTCCAATTTCATCCATTATTAAAGTAATTTTGACGTTATTTTCCGCTTGCGGCCGCAGTTTTGCGCGCAGAGCGTCTAAAGTTGTATTTTCCTCTTTCAAATAATCATCAAGTTTTTTATTTTGCTGCTCTAAATTTTGAGTGATTCTAACAACAATACGATTTATTTCATCATCAATTAAAATATCCGGTACTTCAACTTCGGCAAGTTTCAAAATCTCATCAAAAAGCTCATTCTCCAGCTTAGCTTCAACCTGATCAGCCATAATCTTTTCAAGATCAACTCTAACCAGCTCCTGCAAGTGTTTTAAATCCCGAGCTCCAATTTTTTTAGCAAACTCATCATCAATTCCGTCCTTTGACCCCTTTGACTCCTCTGCAACTTTTGTCTTCTCTTTAAAGAAAACCTTGTTCCCCCGCGCATCATAAATAAACTTCCCTTGCCCTTCCGAAGCCTTGGCGAAGGAGGGTTGCCCGTCACCCGCCCCCTCTGACTCCTTTGTCTCTTCTGTCCCTTTTGCAACTTTCTGTTTTTGATAGGCCTCATGAATATTTTTAATCGATTCACTAACATCCTTTTCGGCAACCTCCTTCGGCTTTACCCTTTTGACCTTCAGCTTTTTCCAGTCGCCTAATTTTACTTGTGGTTTTGCTGTCAAAGTGGCCGTAAAAGAAAATGGGGAATCTTTAGCAAGTGAGTGAACCGCAATATTCGGACTGCCAAGCGCAGTAATATTTTCCTTCTTAAAGATCTCGTCTAAATGTTTTGTGACTAAGAAGCTTGCTGCATCATTTAGAATTTTGTTAACGCCGATTTTGTCCTCAATTACATTTACTGGAATTTTGCCCGGCCGAAAGCCCGGAAATTTTTGATCGCGGCTAATAACCTCAACAATATCCCCATATGCAGCCACAAATGCTACCTTAGAGATATCAACCTTAACTTCAACTCTGCCTTTTTCGCCGCGATTTAATGTATATTGCATGTTAAAGGGGAATTTTACTACAGATTTATTCCTTTTGCTTAAGTCTAACTAATTTCCCTGAATTTAAAAGAAGCGAAGCACTTCCTAAAACTATACTTGGAATTTGGGGGTTAGGAACTAAAAGTTCCAACGGGTTCTGAAAAATAACGTCATTTTCTAATTGACTATAAAGATATTGGGACAATCTGCTTACTAATCTACCTGAAAAAATTGCTGCACCCCCTCTCAATGAAATAAGAAGTAATTGGTAGTTAGGACTTGAAATTCCTTCATTATTAAGACTTGTAATATACCGAGAACTTTCATATAGCATCCAACAAAGACCTCCTATAGGTGCCACAAACCTTAAACTGCTAAGTGTCGAACCAATGAATACATTTTTTTTCTCATCCCAAAACGCACTTCGCACCCCATCCGCAACTTCTCGTTTCAACCCTTCTACAAACTTTTGCGCAAAAACTTCTTGGCCGCTTTTGCCATTACCTGCCTTAAAGTGCTTGTCCATCCACTGATTTACATTATCTCCAATCTGTTGGTCATGAACGCTCAAAACCCAACTGTCAGGATTTCTTATTAAATCAGCAAATTCGGAGCTGCCAGCTTCACCGCGTTCATGCTGATCGTGGACCCGTGCCGTCGAGATTGCTAAAACTTCATCACCTTCCGCTTCTCTAACTTCCCGAAAATAACCTTTAGCAACACTAAAATTTCGCCTTAGTGCAGTTCTCCTCATGATTGAATCCGCGGCTTTCTTATCAACTTCAAGCCGATCACCTAAAATTCCACTAGCTTCGACGTACGGCTCAATAGAAAAATTTCTGCGTTCCATAAGAACTAGAGGATATAATTTGAAGCTAAATTTGTCAAGAAAATCGCTTGAGGAGTTGATCTATTGGGATAACTTCCGTTTTTTCATTATCCCGACTTTTCACTTCTAATTTCCCCTTGCCAACTTTTTTACTGACCACAAGTCTTATTGGTATTCCGATTAAGTCGCAATCTGCAAATTTTTCACCGGCACTGACATTTTCCCGATCATCCCATAGTACGTTAATGCCAGCTTTAGTCAATTTTTTGTATATTTCTTCTGCCTGACTAGTCACTCCCGACTCATCACTGACTACTAATAAGTGAGCGCTAAATGGACTCACTTGCTTTGGCCAAATAATCCCCTTTTCGTCGTGATGCACTTCCACAATTGCTCCCATAAGCCTAGAAATACCAATGCCATAACAACCCATAAGTACCAAATGATCCTTACCGCTCCTGTCCTTATACGTAAGGTTAAACGCTTTGGAAAATTTATCCTTAAGTGGAAAAATGTTACCAACTTCTATAGTTTTTACCTTCTTTAGGGGACCGTGCCCTAGATCGCACTGTTTACCCTCTTTTACCGTAGCGATTTCTGTATTTTCGGCATAATCTCCACCCGGGCAGTAAATTATTTCATCCTCTCCGCTCTCACAAATTACCTGATATTCATGGGAAAAATCTGAAAATGTGCCGCCTGCAGCTTTGGTTTCTATTGTTTCAAGACCAAGCCTCTTAAAAGTTTTGGTATAAACGGTTTTCATTTTTTCGTAGTAGTTAAGCATGTCCTTTTCACTTTCATGAAAGGAATAGAGATCCTTCATCAAAAATTCCCGGCCTCGCAAAAGTCCCGCTTTGGCACGCGCCTCATCGCGGAACTTGTTTTGGATTTGAAAAATGTAAAGAGGTAAATCCCGGTAAGAGCTTACGAATTCTTTTGCTATAGGAACTAAAACTTCTTCGTGTGTTGGTCCAAGAGCATAATCCGCTTGGTATTTACTTTTGACCTTAAAAAGTGCATCAAAGCTTTTCCATCTGCCTGTTGCCTCCCAGCTTTTCTTATTTTGAAGCGCAGAAAGTAAAACTTCCTGCCCGCCTGCCGCGTTCATCTCTTCACGGACAATTTGGGAAATTTTATTAATAACCCGAAGCCCAAGAGGAAGAAAATTATAAACTCCCGCAACCTCTTTTCTGATAAACCCGGCACGAATCAAAAGCTTGGCGTTAGTTGACACTTCATCATGAGGAACCTGTTTAGAAGTTTTGGAAATTAATTGAGAAAGGCGCATCTTTAAAATCCTATATCAGCAGGTCACCTTCGGTCAACGACCGAATGGCGCTCCTCTGATATATCAGGGCCAGCAAAACTGGCAGCTGATATCAAACTTTTTTCAGAAGCTCAAAATATTCCTCTCTTGAAATTCCTGCCGTTCTTAAGTTTGTCATAATGTGAGCCACGGCAACTTTATGCGGTGAGGTTTTTATTATAAGTGGCCGATTAACATTCGGCTTTGTCATAGCAATATGATCACCTTTTTGTCTGGAAACTTCAAATCCTGCAAGTTCAAAAACCTTAATCAGCTTTTTGTAGTAGATTGGAACAATTTTCGAGGACAAATGTTAAGCTCCTATTGCAACAGTTTCAATTTTTGGTCGAGGCGCAATCCAAGCTTTACCCTGTTCTTTAAAACCTGATTCATTTAAAACTTCTCTTAATGTTCCTAGCCTTTGACATTCGTCAAGAAAAAGTCCAACTGCCTCTTTTAGCGACTCTTTAGCTTCCTTTTCTGTCTTGCCAAAACTGGAGACACCAAGCTCCGGTGAAAGACTCACATAAAGGTTCCCTTCTTTAAAAGTTTCCGCTCGAAATGCAAATTTGCCAATCTTCATAACAAGCACATAATACCAATAGAAAATTACTTTATCAACTTTAGTATGTCATTGTAGGTAATAAGCAAAATCAAACCAATCAACAGCGCAAAGCCAGCTGTGTGCACCCACTTTTCAAAAGTAGCATGCGGTTTTTTGCGCGTTATAGCCTCAAAAATAATAAACGCGAATCTTCCCCCGTCCAGCGCCGGAATCGGCAAAATGTTTAGGATTGCCAAATTCAAAGAAAGAATTCCTGCAAGCTGAATTACCGAAAGCGCACCCAACGAAACCGCCTGAGAAGTAATTGATGCAATGCCGACTGGTCCGGAAATACCTTCACTAACCGGCGTTATATCCCGCTCTCTTATTGCAAAACCGATCAACTGCCCCATAACTTTTCCGCTGTATTCCACCATGTTATAGCTGTGCGTAAATCCGCCAAAAATTTTTCTGGGCAACGTATCATAATTTAAAGTTATCAATTCTCCAAGACCAATGCCTAAAGCCGGCGCATCAAGTTCCTTATTAAACTGCGGAACTGCCGCAACCACTCTCGTCGAATTATCAACAGGGCTCTCCAGAACTAAGCTAATACTCTTGCCTTCAGCCCCGTGAATTATTGTTTGCAAAGCATCTATGCTATCAATTTTCTGGCTATCAATTTCTATTATTGACTCTCCGACTTCAATACCTGCAGACTTTGCCGGTGAATTTTCGCCAATATCTACCACCTGAACGGTTGTCGACTGCCGGGCAAATTTAAATTCATGAGGGAAAAAACCCGGCAAATGGAATTTGAATCCCAGTGCAGCAAGCACTATGTAAAAAACAACGACGGCCAGAAGCAGGTTCATAACAACTCCGGCAACTACCACTTGGCTTCGCTGCCAAATGCTTTTTGTGTAGAAGCTGTTCTTCTGGTCGCGCTTAGCATCTGTGGAATCTTCACCAACTAAGCGGACAAATCCGCCAAACGGCAGCCAATTAACAGAATAAATGGTTTCGCCAATTTTCTTGCCCCATGCCCTCGGCGGCAGACCAATACCAAATTCTTCAACTCCGATCCCGTTTCGCTTAGCCATGAAAAAATGCCCAAATTCATGGATAAGAACCAAAACCGAAAGGATGATTATAAAAACAAGTATAGCCATTGCTAAATTGCTAAATTGCTAAATTGTTTTTACTTAACAATTGAACAATGCAACAATTAAACAATTCTCGCGAAGTTACACTTCTCTCAATTGCTCTTCCTTATTTTTGCCGGCAATTTCAATCGCTTCAATGTACTCATCGTGAAGTTTCTGAATTTCATGCTTGCCGCGCTCTTCGTCATCCTCACCGATTTTCCCACCCTGCTTGTCGGCTCTTAAACTTTCCAAATATTGGTGTCTCACTTGTCTAACTTCAACCCGAAACTTTTCCAATGTTTCGTGCATTTGCTTGATAAACTGCTCACGCCGCTCAAGCGTCAGCTGCGGAATAATAATTCTCACCAAATCTCCGTCAACAGTCGGGGTTAAACCGATATTAGCTTTAGTTATACCACCAACAATATTTGTGATTATGGATTTGTCCCAAGGGGCAATGACGATAACGTTTGGCTCGGGTGTGGTAATTTGCCCCAGCTCCTTGACCATCATTTTAGTGTCGTAAGCATCAACCCGAATATCCGAAACCAATGCGCTGTTTGCCCTTCCCGTCCTGATCTGGGCAAGTTCACCTTTTAGATGCGAAATCACATCGTCAAATCTAGTCTGGGCTTCGTCAATTGTCATTGCCCAAGTTCGAATCTTTCAAATCTTTTTATCACAATATTTTCCCCTAATTTAGCGATAGTTTCGGCAACCAATGTTTCAATTTTTTTGGAAGAATCGCGGATATATTCTTGCTTTAAAAGTTCCTTGACATCGGCAGGATCCATGGCCGCAATCTGCATAGCTACTTCATGAGCCAAATTTTTAAAATCATCGGTCTTGGCAACAAAATCAGTTTCGGAGGCAATTTCGACTATTGCCCCAACTTTGCCTTCTCCGTGAATATAAGTTTCTACCTTGCCGCTACCAACTGCCCGATCACTTTTTTTGGCAGCAATTTCCACTCCCCAGCTTTTAACAAGCTCTTCTGCTTTTTTAAAATCGCCTTCGGCTTCTTCTAAAGCCTTCCTCGAATCGGCAATCCCAACACCGGTCTTTGCTCTCAGTTTTTTAATATCGTCGATACTAATCTTCATGTCACCCCTTTGTATTTTCACTCTTAATCTCAGTGTTCTCAGTGGTTGCAATTTTTTCTCCTGCTAGCTCAACTTTTTCCGTTTCGCTTTTCTTGCCGTATTTTTCAAACCCTTCTTTATAACTATCTGCGATCGCTTCGGTGATTATTCTTATCGCCTTAATAGCATCATCATTTCCGGGAATCGGGTAGTCAACAAGAAAAAGATCTGCGTTTGTATCACAAATGGCAACAACCGGCACTCCCTTTTTCTTGGCTTCTCGGCAGGCATTTTCTTCCCTCCTCACATCAATTACAAAAACAGCGTCCGGCAGCTTGCTCATATCTTCAACTCCACCATAGAACCGCTCGAGCTTGGCAATCTGCCTGTCGATCATCAATTGCTCTTTTTTAGTTCGTTCTTTGTACTCTCCTGCCTCCCGCTTATCTTTAAAATCCTTTAACTTTTTTAAATTATTTTTAGTTTGGTCAAAGTTTGTGAGAAGTCCACCGATCCACCTTTCGGCAATATACATGGCACCAGCTCTTTTGGCCTCTTCCATTACAATTCCGCGAGCTTGTTTTTTAGATCCCAAAAATATGATTTTGCCGCCGGCTTCTCCCACTTTTTGCACAAATTCCAGAGCTACTTTTAGCCTTTCAACGGTTAACCCCAGATCAATAACGTGAACCCCCTCACGAGAAGTAAAAATGAATTTCTTCATTTTTGGATTCCACCTGCGAACCTGATGTCCAAAATGAACACCGGCTTCCAGTAACTGTTCCATTGAAGGGACTTGCATTGTTTATTCTCCTTTCCAGCCAAGAAGTAGTATTCTTGACCCCTCCGCCCAAGAATTCGAATCCCGGTCGAGACGGGACTCCGAAGGAGTTTGCCTTAGGCGTGTGTGATACGGGAAACTATAACACAGAAATTAGCTGAAATTCAAATTACTATCTCTTTATTCGTTTTCGACCAGACGTATCTCTGCCGTTTGCGAAGGTTTTTGCTTTTGGTACTCTCGATGCGAAAATTCCTGTTACATTTTTGTCATTAATATCAATCCAGCCGGAACCACCCTTGCCCACAGTTGTTGCCGGTTGCGATTGATCGCTTACATAAGAAGTTCGTAGCTGATCTTGTGTACGCCTAGACCGTTCACTACCCGATCGACTACTAAAAGAAGTTCTTGGTTTGCGGATAACACCCCAAGCACGAGCCATTTCAATCAAATCTGAATCAGAACTAGACGCTCTAAAAAACCGACCTTCAGGAATCGCAATTCTGTCCATTCCGCCATTTGTTGTTATAAATCTATCTTGTTCCCGCATTCTTACCACCAAAAAAGCTGGAGACAATGTCAATCCAGCAATATTTACCCAAATTCTAGATCTTAATTTACTCTTTTGTCAAGCCTAGCTTTTTATCAATTTTCTTCTCGCTCTCTCTGCGAGCTAAATCATACTCTTTAAAGTCCACAAATTTCAAGGCTGCTGTTAAAGTTGGGTGCACTTCGGAAACTAATCTCACCTTTTCCTGCTCCACAACCCGATAATCAGGGTGTCCCTGTGGCCCGGTCCTGAGTTCTGCTTCCCACCCAAGCTCTCGCAAATTCTGCCATTGATACCAACGAATTCTATTACCCAGCATAACAACGTATTGGGCTTGTTCCGGATATTTCCGCGAAACCCTTCGGTAAAAATTATCAATCTTTTTAGCAGCATCAATATACGGTTTATCTAGTTTTGCTAAGGCCAAATCCGGCGGCACATCAAATCCAAGTTCGGTCGTAAACCTCTGCCTTTCCTGCGTTAACATTCTGTGCCTGTGCAAATCCCGATAGGCACCAAGATTGGCAACAATATCAAATTTATAATAAGTGTTTTCAAAAGCGCGAACCAAACGGTGCTGCCTGACTTGCCGCCTCGCAGCAGAAGTTTTAATAATCTCCAGCCTTTCTTTTGCAGTTAACTTTTCAACTCTTCTTTTAATTTCGGCAGCAGACAAATTTGAATATTTATATAGAAGAGAGGCAACAATTTTAACTTCCGCGTCAAAATCATATTCGACAAGCTCGACATTTGATCCATCAGCATATTTATTCTTCGATTGAGTCGAGTCTGACTCGACGAGTCGAGAAGTCCTATTAGGGTAGTTCTCGACAGGCTCGAACAATAATTTTTTGGTCAAATTCTTCAGATTTTTCTCTGTTGATTTAACGTACCTCTGATAAATTTTCCCTCGAGGAGAAGTCGCCCGCTCTACCATAGAGGGGATTACTTTTTTGAGTTCAATTTGCGCCTGTTTTGCTAAACTCCTTAACTCAGCGAGTGGAGACGCAAGACACTTGGTAATCACATATTCAAAAGCCTGCCCAACACCAAAAAAACCTACATTGGTTAAGGTCGCTGCCGGCAAATATGCGCGCAGCACATCGTAGGTTTTGGCATTCATGGTTTCAAGATAAGCCCGCGTACTTTGATCTTTTTCCTGCGGATATTTGCGCTTTAAATATTTAAGAAGCGGCTCAATCGATTTGGAATACTTTCTAAAGAGCAGGTTTAAAAGCCTTATATAATCGCGGCCAAATTTAGATTTTGCCAGATCCGAGTCAACAAAATAAATCCACCTGCCGCCGATTTTTTCATCAAACCGCACATATCTGGTTGATTTCTCCAGAGGCGCAAATCCAATTCTAAAATCTTCCAAATACTTGGTAGCAACTATCGAGATGTTTTCGCAAAACAAATGAGCACCAGCCATCTGGGCAATTGAATCATCTCCATAAGCTGCCAGCCACTTGCTAAAAAATGCCCTAGCCCTAGTGCTGTTGACGACCGCTTCCCATCCACCATGTCGATGCAGATAGTCAACAAAAGAAACCAATTCTTTGCGCATTATTTCTGCTTCGCGAATTGATTTCCTGTCAGCCCCTTCCAGATCCGGTTCCAAAATAGGCTTGATATATTCGTCAAAAAAAAGTCTGCGGACACCTGTTTTGCTTCTGGAATAACGCGAAGCCAGCGCCCCTAAAACTTCGCTTGGTAAATATTTGGCGGCAAAAACATTTTTATCGATGTTTGTAAAAAACGGAGAAATAAAATAAGCTTCTTCTTTAGTAAATTTTTCAGCTGATTGATTGGCTTGATTATCCATTTAGACTATTACAAAAGCCCTTCAAGGGTCCGTCCTTATTATAAGCTTAATGATCTTAGAACTTTTTCGTGAATTTTTTCGCGACTTAACAATTTCCCATTCTCAACGCATTCAACTTTCTTCCAATAAGCCCTTTTTCTCTCGAGCTCTTCATAAATTTGCACAACATCAGCAAGATAATTTTTGTTTCGCTCATGAATATCCTTCTTTTTTGATTTCATTAACTTTTGCGAAAAGCTAACCGACACCGAAAGCAAAATAACTTTATCTTCTCTCGGAATCTTGTTTTGGTTATATTCAAAATCCTCCAACCATTCCATGAATTTTATTTTTGATTTTTTATTTTTGATTTTTACTATCTGATGAGCAATATTGGAACCAGTATATCTGTTGCAAACAACAATTTTACCCGCCTTCAGCCATTTGAAAAGTTTTTTAGAAACAGAAAGCCTATCACCCGCGTAAAAAACACAGGCCAAATAGGGGCTGACATCACCAACATCACCAAATTCGCCGTCAAGATAGCGCCTTACCAACTTGCCCCAAGTGGATTCGTAAATTGGGAATGAAATATATTCTGCGGGAATTTTCTGTTTTTTTAAATGCTTAAATAGAAGTTTCGCCTGTGTAGTTTTTCCGCTACCGTCCGCACCTTCAAAAACGATTAGCCTGCCTCGCTTTTTCCCCATACTCAGTCAACTATTTTTCTTCCGTCCTCGTCCTGAGCTCTTCGAGTCTGAGCCTAAGGATTCTTCCCTCAGAGTCGAATGACTTATCGAAGGATTATGTTTTTCAATCCGAGACGCTAGAGGGATTCTTGATCCGGAATATCTATCGCTTCGGCTCCCTTCATATCTCATACGAACAGGTGATGATAGTTTTTCAAAAGTGAATGCGCAAATCGGCATGCCGCAATAAAGAATTGCCGGCTTTGGCCCCAAATTTCCAAGCTCCAGAACCGGCGCGCCGCTCCATCCCGGATCAAAGCGAGCAGCTGTCGAATGAACCAAAATCCCAAGCCTGGCAAGCGATGACTTCCCTTCAAGTCTGCCTAAAATATCGTTTGGTAACTTTAAAACCTCGCGGGTTGTAGCAATAGCAAAAGCCCCCGGTTCTAAAATAAACGGATCGCCGTCTTGTAAATTGACTTCTTCCATCGCGTCGTCTGGCAACCCCCTTTTGGTATCCACAAACCGGTAAGTACCGGCTCGAAAAAGTTTTAACTTGTTTCCCAAATGAAAATCAATAGAAACCTGGTCAATGTTTTCGCGCCATTTATTGTCTAAGGGAGAAATATGAATTTTATTTTTGGCAACATACTCGGCAATCACCCAATCCGGCAAAATTCCGATGATATCGTTTGGTTTAGTCATATTTATTATTCGACCTTGTGGAGAACTTCTTCTCGATGCGCTTCGCTTACTCGAAGAATAAGTTTTAGATCTTCTCTCTTTCAAGAAATCATAAACAATTTGGCTCCATGTTTCCATATGTTTGTAATGAGAACCAACTTTTACCAATATTTCAAGAGCACCAGATTTATGCTCGTCTTTTATAGAAATATTATTTGAATCCCCGCTAATATGAATAACTAATCCAATATGAACCAAGCCGACATCATTTGAGTCATCATTAATTAGCCCGAGAAAATTTGCTTTGAATTTTCCACTATAGTCAACTTCTTCTCTAAATTCCCTCTCCGCCCACTGCATAACCAAATTATCAACTTTGCCACCTTTGTAACCTCTGATCCCTTTTATATCCCTCTCATTTATATGCCCTCCAACACCAATAGAAAATTTGTTAGCCAAACGCTTATCACTGTGATCGCCCCGCCTTTGCATCACAAAATATTTGCCGGAATTTTCAAAAATTAAATAAGGGATAATTTGCTGCCAATGCGGATCATCTTCTGCAAGACTTCGCGAAATAAATTTATGTTTTCTGGAAATTATATTAATATATTTATTGACATCATCTGTCTTTAACCCATGCCAGATACCCAGAGAAAACATGTCGCTTCGGGAAACGACCATCACGCGCTCTTCGGACTTGTCCTTTCGAAGCTTTAAAGCGGAGGAGGATTTGCCCCTCAAAGCTTTCTTGTCCACCGCAGCTTTAGCGAAGGTGGAAGCGGCGTGGGGTTTTTTGCGCGACTTTATAACTTTTCGAGGTTTTCTTGGCATCAGAATTTAAAGGGGCAGATTCGTCAATCATTATGCCATAACAATCTAAGGAATAAAACTACATTAATACCTTCTAGAAGGATCCGGGAGTAGATGAGCAACATGCGCCAGTCCTACAGCAATCTGCTCTTTTGAATCATTAATGTAATCATCATTAAATATTTGGGAGCCCTTTTTTATTAAATAGGCTTTTAATTGAGAATAATCTCCTTTTTCAGCCACCGTTAGCGCTTCCTCAACTATCTCGCGCTCTTTTCTTAAACTTTCGGCTACCCCTTCTTTACGCACTATCGATAATCCTGTTTCCGCATGTAACCTTAGAAGCCCAAAAGTTAAAACTTCTCTTTGATAAGAAGCATAATCCCTTGCGTAATCTATGGCTTCATCCTGATTAAAGTCCACAAAATCCCCTATTTCCCATTCGATAACTCTTACCATCGCAGTTTTGCGCGAAAGAATCTCATCGATATTTAGTAATTGGAACCTGTCTCGCATAAGCAGCAATTGTAGCACAATGATTGGTAACACGAGCCCTATGTAGCGGTTTGATTCTGGTCCGGCCTTGTCCAACTCGCAAATTTGCACTTTGGCCAGTTTTCGCAACCCCAAAATGGCTTGCCCTTTTTGGTCCGCTTCATCACAACTTTCCCGCCGTCATCCGGACAAACTATGCCAGTGTCAGCTGCCAGCGCTTTGGTATTTTTACAATCCGGAAATCCACTGCACGCCAAAAACTTTCCGTACCTTCCGTACCTAACAACCATGTCTTTACCGCATTTCTCACACTTCTCGTCTGATTTTTCAACCTCTACTTTAACTTTTTCGGCCGTCTCCAGAACTTCGTCCACCCGTTTTTCAAAAGGGCCCCAAAAACTTTCCATTGTTGCTGCCAATTTCTTTTCACCCTGCGCAATCTTGTCCAAATCCTCTTCCATAGCAGCCGTAAATTTATAGTCAACAATATTCGGGAAATATTTAACCAGAAAATCAACTACAGTCGTACCAATCGGCGTTGGCCCGATTTTTCTTGCTTCCAGCCTTTCAATATAAAATCTGTCGTATAAAGTGGAAATTGTCGGCGCATACGTTGAAGGCCTGCCAATCCCGTGTTTTTCCAGATCGCGAATCAAAGTCGCTTCCGAGTATCTTGGAGGCGGTTCGGTAAATTTTTGAATTGGGTTGATATTTTTTAAATCAAGATTCTCGCCGACTTTAACTTCCGGCACTTCCTGCTCCTTAATCGGCGCTTTAGCATAAACTTTATACCAGCCGTCGAATTTAATTATCTGCCCGTTTGCGCGCAGAAGATAACTCCTAAAATCGCGGGTGGCAGTTCTGGAAGGGTTCCCGACAGCGCGCAGGTCAGCCTGATTATCACCACTGCGGTTCGATTTTTGATCTGACTGAGCACTGGCGGGAGGGAAAGAGCTGACAGGACCCGCTTTCGCTTCAACATCAATTGTTGTCTCAGCAACAATCGCTTCGGCCATCTGGCAAACAAGCATTCTTTTGTGAATCAAATCATAAAGTTTTGTTTCATCGCCTGCTGCCTGTACGCTATCACCTGTTACCTTTATACTCGTCGGCCTGATTGCTTCGTGAGCTTCCTGCGCCAGTTTTGATTTTACCCTGTAGTGTCTTTCGCGCTCAGGCAAATATTCCTTGCCAAATTTTTGTTCAATATATTGGCGCGTCTCAGCTATCGATTGGGGCGACAAATTTACCGAATCGGTTCGCATATACGTAATCAAACCCTTTTCATATAGGTTTTGAGCCGCTCTCATTGTTCGCTTGGGTACAAAACCTAAACGATTTGCTGCTGCTTGTTGGAGTGTCGAAGTGGTAAAAGGCGGATTAGGATATTTGCGGGCGTCTTTAACTTTAACATCCAAAATGTTGTAGACGGATTTTTGTAAACCACCAACAACCTTATCGGCGCTTTCTTTATTAGTAATCTGGGCCTTTTCCTCACCGATTTTAATAAGTTTTGCTACAAAACTTTGTCCCTCTGTCTCTTTAACTCTTTGTCTCTGAAGCTCTACTTCTATCTCCCAATATTCCTCTGCCTTAAATGCCTCAATTTCCCGTTCACGGTCAACTACCAAGCGAAGCGCCACCGATTGCACCCGACCGGCAGATAACTTGCTTTTGACCTTTTTCCAAAGAACCGGTGAAAGTTTGTAACCAACTAATCTGTCCAACACGCGTCTGGCTTGCTGCGCACTAACCAAATTATCATCAATTTTTCGGGGATTTTTAAAAGCCTCATCAATAGCATCCTTAGTAATCTCGTGAAACACAACCCTCTGATAATCTATACTTTTTGCTTTCTTGTCCTCCGAAGCTTTAGCGAAGGCGGATGCCTTCGCACTTATCACTTGCAATAAATTCCAGGCAATCGCTTCACCTTCGCGATCCGGATCGGTTGCCAGAAAAAGGTTTTCAGCGCCTTCTGAAGATTTCACCAGCAAGTTTACGGCTTTAATTTTTTCCTTGGGAATAACATAAATGGGCGCAAATCCTTTTTCGACATCCACGCCAAATTCGCCTCTTGGCAGATCACGTACGTGCCCCATCGAAGCCGTTATTTCGAAGTCTTTTCCCAAAAACTGCGACAGGGTCCTTGCTTTCGTCGGACTTTCTACGATTACGAGGTTCTTCACTGTTTTTATTTCCTTTTAATGTCACATGTCAATTGTTAATTGTCAATTGTGGCTTTATGCCGTCCCTCTTTTTTATCATGCGTGTCAAGTTTTGTTATATCCCACCTTTGATACTTTGAAAACTTGTGTGACGTTTTCGGGAGATATCAATTTAATGCTTATTCTTCTCCACCGGACAAAAAAGTTAGGAATGGAAACCAAGTAAGATAAACTTCTAACTTCCCCAAACACCTGAACCGTAATTTTTGACAAAACCGTTTATCTCCATCATCGATAAAGCTGAATTAACTTTATCGATAGTCAAGCCGGTTTCTCGGGAAATAATGTCAATGTGTTTTGCTTCCCCGTCCAAAACCGAAAGAATCTTAGCTTGGGTCTTATCTTTGGGTTTACCCTTTAAAGGAGACTCCTTGCTAGAAATTTGCAGTTGCTTTCTCTCTATATCCAAAATTTCCAAAATATCGGCAGCTTCTGTTGCCGGATGAACGCCTTCTTTAATTAATTTGTTGGCGCCTTCGCTCATCTTGCTGGTAATTGGCCCGGGTACCGCAAATACTTCTCGCCCCTGCTCGGCTGCCTGCCCGGCAGTAATTAATGAACCGGAATCAACTGCCGCTTCTGTTACTAAAACCCCAAGTGACAAACCGGAAATTATCCTGTTTCTTGCCGGGAAATTTGAAGGAACCGATGGAAATCCTAAAGGAAATTCACTTACTATTGCTCCGTTTTTCACAATTTCTTCGGCAAGCCGCATGTTTTCCGGCGGATAAATTGTATCTACACCACTGCCCAAAACCGCAATCGTGCGGCCTGCTGCATCAAGCGCTGATCGATGGGCAATACTGTCAATTCCTCTCGCCAGCCCACTGACAATAACTAATCCGCTCATCACTAAACTGCTAACCAGCTTCTCTGTCACTTGCCTGCCGTAAATCGTCGCAGCGCGCGAACCAACAACAGCGATTGCCAGATCATCAGCTGGTATTAATGTTCCTTTGTAATATAAAACCGGCGGACAATCCTGAATTTGTCTTAAATTAGCAGGATAATCCCGATCCGGTATCGTGCTAACTTTGATCCCAATCTCATAAACTTTTTCTAAGTATACTTTCGGGTCGACTTTTTTTCGAAACTCAATTATCGAATCTTTAGTTTTGCTGTCAATTCTAAGCTCTCTAACCTGCTCATCACTAACCTGCCAAAATCTCTGCAAGCGCTTGAATTTTTTTAAGATGTAATTAAACGTCTGCGTCCCTACGCCACTAATTGCGCTTGTCGCAACCCAATACGCAAGTTCTTTATTCATTTTTATCAAGTTCTTGCCCTAACTCGACTTTTACTATTAGAGACTCCTAGCCTAGCATCTGTAGAACCCGTTTCAAAACATCTCTTTTCCCCTGAGCTCTTGCATGTCTAGAAGCGTCTTCGTCTGGAATATCTGCATCAACAAACACACTCTCATATTCTTCTAAAAGTCCGGACACTTGCTCTGCTGAAGGCATTCTGACTGGATTGAGCTTAATTTCAGCTCCTACTCGCTCTTTGCCGACATTTCCTCCCATATAAATTCACCTTCTTATTTTTTCTGAAATTCTACGCCCGAAGCTATAAATTTGTCAAAAGGAATCAGCTTCTAGCTGACCTTTTTCAGCAATAAACTTTGCTGCTTTTTGGGCTTGGAGTTTGCGGAAATTCAAAGTAGTCGAACCTTTATTACTAATCAGCTCATCAACTAAGCTCCCTAAACTGCTATTATCAAACGCCACCGCGACGCTCTTATAATTCTTAATCGCTGCTCGAATCAGCGCCTGCCCGCCGATATCCATACTTTCGGGGAAGTTTTTTTTATCAAGCGGATACAAATCGACAATTACCAAATCGAAGGGCTCACTCGGCAATTTCTCCACCTCCGAGGAGTCAGAGCCCACCTCGGAGGTGTCTCTTGCTAATCTTCTAAGCTCCTCTAAGTGACTAGGCTTCTTTTTGTCTGCCAGAATTCCAGCGAAAACTTTTTTATCAAGAGTCTTTAGCCTCCCATCAAAATCAAATCCGGAAACAACTGAATTTGCATTGAAATTTTTCTTTACCAGATAATCAACTGTTCCCCGAGTTCCCCAGAATTTAACCGATTTTTTATCAAGAACTCCCAAAAGCGGATCTAAAATTGATTTATCGAATACCGCCGCAAAAATATTCATTTAATGCTTAAAATGACGTATTCCTGTAAAAATCATAGTCATTCCTAATTTCTTGGCTGTTGCAATAACTTCATTGTCGCGGATTGATCCGCCGGGCTGCAAAATTACCGAAACTTGCGCTCTGGCAGCAAGTTTTACATTGTCGTCAAACGGAAAAAACGCGTCAGATGCAAGAACTGCGCCCTTCGTTTTTTTGCCGGCTTGTTTGGTGGCAAGATTAACCGAGTTAACCCTATTTGGCTGGCCGATCCCAACCCCTACCATATTTAAATTCTTGGCTATCACAATTGCGTTTGATTTAACGTGCTTAACAATTTTATTGGCAAACTCACAATCGGCTAAAGTTTTTTTATCCGGCTTTTTACCAGAAACTACTTTCCATTTCAAAGGAGTCTCCTTTAAAATGTCTGGCGTTTGCACCAAATATCCTTCAAAAATTCTTTTTATTTCTAGATTTGCACTTGGCGGATTTGCTCTAATTACTCTCATCTTCTCGCTTCGCCTCTTTAGCCTTTCCAAAACCTGTTTGCTATAGGTGGGAGCCACCATTAGTTCAAAAAATTTCCCGCTCATAGCTTCAATTAACTCCAAAGTTGGAGGTCGATTTAGAGAAACTATACCTCCATATGCCGATACGGGATCGGCATCGAGTGCTAGTTTAAAAGCATCGGCCAAATTATTGCGTGATGCAATACCGCTCGGATTGCCGTGCTTAATGATTGCCACCGTCGGATCATTAAAATCAGACACAAGCCGCCACGCACTATTGGCATCTTCTAGATTGTTGTAAGAAAGATCTATCCCCCACAATTTTTCAAAACCACTTTCCCAACCCTCAACATAATATGCCCCTTTTTGATGTGGGTTTTCACCATAACGGAGGTCCTGAAACTTGTTTAAATTAATATTTAGTTTTTTGGGAAGTTTCATTAATTTTCAATTTCTAATTTCTAATTTTTAATGAATTTTAAATAATTTAATTTTGATAAGAAAATATTTTTGAAAAATATTTTGAAACATTTTGATTTGATTGTAAATTTAAAATTTCAAATTAAAAATTTTCCAATCGCTATAAGCGATTGTCTATCCACCAATCAACAATCTCTTTGGCAACCGGTGCTGCCACCGAAGAACCTTCTCCACCGTCTTCGATAATAACCGTTAAAGCAATTTGCGGATTTTCAAAAGGTGCAAAAACCGTAAACCATGCATGCGGGTTGCCAAGTTCTTTCTCGGCAGTTCCGGTTTTGCAGCCAACTTCATATTTTGCACTAAAAAATGGCGCGCCGGTTCCTCCGAGTTTACAAGCATCCTTCATTCCGGCTCTCACCAGCTCCAAGTTATTGCTAGCTACAATATTTTCTCCCAAAACTTTTGTGCTAAGTTCAGCGAGCTCTCCACTCTCACTGCCGATCTTGGAAACCAAATAAGGCTTGGTTAACTTCCCTGTTGCCACAAACGACGTCACTGCATTCATTTGAATCGGGGTGGTTAGTAAAAATCCTTGCCCGATTCCCAAGTGCATTGTGTCACCAAGGTACCAGTTGTCACCATATGCACTTTGCTTCCAGACTTCGTCCGGAACTAAACCAATGGCTTCGGTGGGAAGATCAATCCCCGTCTTTTGCCCCAACCCCAAGTCTTTGGCCATATCGCTAAGGGATTCTAAACCAATCTTCTCGGCAACGCGGTAAAAGAAAATGTCATTACTTCGGGCAATCGCCTTTTGAATTTTTATAACTCCGTCCGTCTTTCCATACTTATTAAAAAACCAATTGGAAAACTTACTGCCGCCAAGTTCAAATTCGCCGACATCCTCAATTTCTGTCTGCTCATCTATTTGGCCGGACTGCAAACCTGCCAGAGCTGTCACTATTTTAAAAACTGATCCCGGTGGGTAAACCCCTTGAGTCACTCTGTTAAAAAAAGGTTTTTCAAGATCGGCAACGGATTTGCCGATGTCTTCAGGGTTAAACGAAGGAACGGATACCAGCGCCAAAACCTCCCCTGTATTTGGATTTTGAACAACAACCGCCCCTTTTTTTGTCGCAACCATTCCAGCCTGTTTATTGAGAGCTTCATATACTTTCTCCTGCAGCTGCCCGTCAAGTGTTGTCTGTATGTCTTGCCCAGAGACTGATTCTTGTTCTCCTAAAATAGAAACTTTTTTGCCAAAAGTATCGACCTCAATGATTTTTTTACCAACCTTGCCGGTTAAAAAATTATTGTAATTTTGCTCGAGTCCTAACCTGCCTATTGACTGAACTAGTGATAAGCTGCCGTTTTCTTTTAAATCTCCTTCTTGAACTTCGCTTGTGTAACCTAAAACGTGGGCAGCTACTTCTCCCAGTAAATACTCTCTTTTGACTTCGAGACGAATTATTCCCAAATCTCCCTCAAAGTTTTCACTGGCCAGCCCCTCACGCTCCAACTCTTCGGCCTGTTCTCGAGTAATCCACTTAACTTCACCGTTTTTGACGAGCCAATAAACCATACCTGACCTAGCCAAAACATTGCCGCGTCGATCGTAAATAATGCCCCTATGAGCTTCCCGCTCGACAAGCTTAATCCGGTTACCTTCTGCTAAATCCCTATTCTCGCTGCCTGCAATTACAGTTAAATGGAAAAGTCTACCAAGAAAAATGAGTAAAATTATAAAGGAAGCTATATAAAATACAAAAAGCCTATTTGCACTTATTTTACGCGTTTGATTGTCGACAAGGCCCACTTCTTCAAACGAATCTTGCCGGCTCCATAACTTTTTCCCTGAATTTTTACTAATCGAGTCTCCAAACCATGGAAGTCGAAATTTTGTCCCCTTCATACCTACTTTTTTAGGATTAAGTACTGTTAACAATTACGTCGTGCGGGCTATTTTAACTCTTTCCAAAAGCTCGTTGTTTTTAAGCAAGTTAGCGCATCCCAGAACCACACAAGAAAGAGGATCGGCAGCAACTGTTACCGGCATTTTTGTTTCCGCGGATATTAATTTTGGCAGCCCGTAAATGAGCGCCCCGCCGCCGCAAATTACAATCCCCCGCTCGGCAACATCGCCGGCAAGTTCAGGCGGAGCATCGTTAATTGTGTCCCGAATATTATCAACAATAGTACTGATAGTCGGCGACAAAGCTTCCCTAATTTGAGTTGAATTAAGCCTGATTGATTTAGGCAGTCCTTTTTCCAGATCGCGTCCGCGGACTACCATTTGCTTTTCAACAGGCATCGGATATGCACTTCCCAGCAGCAATTTAACGTCTTCGGCACTCTTTTCTCCCAGCGCCAAACCGTAGCGCGTCCTCACATAATTAATAATATCCCGGTCCATTTCGTCTCCGGCAACTTTTAGTGACCGGCCAACCACAACTCCTCCCAGAGAAATTATGGCAATTTCAGATGTACCTCCGCCAATATCAACAATCATCGAACCGACCGGTTCATCCACTCCGATACCGGCACCGATTGCAGCCGCCATTGGCTCCTCAACAAGATAAGCAACGCGGGCTCCGGATTCGCTGGCAACATCCAGTATTGCCCTTCTTTCGACTTCGGTAATTTGCGAAGGTACACCTATAACCAGCCTAGGTCTTGGAAAATTGAATTGCACACCCGGCTTCCTGTGGACTTTTTTAACAAAATACGAAAGCATAGCCAGAGTTGTATCATAATCGGAAATTACCCCGTCTTTTAAAGGTTTAACTGTAATAATGGACAGGGGAGTTTTACCGATCATTTTTTTGGCATTTTCGCCAATTGCTATAACCTGTTTGGTCTTTTTGTGCTGGGCAACAATTGAAGGCTCACGAATAACCAAACCCTTGCCGCCGACGTAAATTAACGTGTTAGCGGTACCTAAATCTACTCCTAAATCCCGGGAAAACTGTCCTAAGATGTGATCTACTACTGGAATCATTATTTTAGTGCTTAATGCGTAATGCTAAAAGCTTAAAGCTTTTTAATTAAAGCGTTTAATCTTGCGTTTAGTTTCTGAGAAAAATCATAAACCTGATCAAATTCATTTTTATTTACAAATTTCCTATCTGAAGAAATGTAAAATCCAGCAATTACTTCATGTAAAGAGCCTTGCGCCATTTTAAGAAATCTCTTAAATTCCGCATCTGATCTTCCTGCCGATCCTTCAGCAATATTAAGTACTATAGATATGGCGGCTCTTCTTATTTGATCTATTAACCCAAATTTTTCTTTTGAAGGAAAATTTTCAGTAATTTTATAAACTAAAGTCACAAACTCTCTTGCATCTTTCCAAACATCTAATTTCTCAAACCTATAATATCTTGCGTTCGGCATTCAGCTTTAAGCTTGAAGCTTATATTCGGCTGCAAAAAAGTATAGCGGAAAACTAACTATTACTCAATTGCCATTGCCAATGTTCATTGCTATCATCTTAACGTGAATGATAAGCTCCTCCCATTACTGAATAAATCAATTTTCATCGTCTTCGTAACACTGGCAGTAGCAACCCCGTTCATCTTTTCAACCTTCAACACCGAACTTTACGAAGTACCCAAAATGCATTTCGTTTATTTGACAGCAGTTGTCATTTTTTTCTTAACTCTTGCCAAATTCATTCTTCCAGGTAAAATTACAATCCCCAAAAATCCAATCTTAATAATTTTCGCTGCGTTTGTTCTAGTGCAGCTTGTATCAACCTTTTTTTCGATGGACAAATTTACCTCCATCTTCGGTTTCCCGTCGCGCTTAAACGGCGGGCTCATTTCCCAACTAGCCTATTTAATAATCTTTACCGGATTCCTAGTTAATTTAAATTTTGAGAAGGCAAAAAAAATACTAATCGCCATTGTCATCTCTGCTTTGGCTGTATCCTTCTGGGGGATTCCCGCACACTTTGACAAAGATCCTTCATGCCTTGTTTTAGTTGGCAAGTTAACGTCTTCGTGTTGGAAACAAGATTTCAACCCTACTCTTAGAATTTTTTCAACTCTTGGACAGCCTAACTGGCTTGCCTCCTATCTGGTGCTGATTCTGCCAATTTCAATAACCTTTTTGCTCAAGCTTAAAAATAAAAAGTCCAGAATTTTTTTCTTCATATCTACCAGCCTTATTTTCTGGGCAATAATTTTAACTAATTCCCGAGCCGGAGTTTTAGGCCTTGTTGTCTCACTAGCAGTTTTTGCAATTTTACTTGGCATAAAAAATTTAAAAGAAAATTTAAAAACTATCCTTTCTCTTGCCATAATTTTTGCGACTATCACCTTATTTTTTGGCACAACCTTAACAACCAGAACCCAAGAAGCGATAACTAATAACCAGCCTTCAGCCCTCAGCGTTCAGCCCTCAGCCATTTCCAACAAGCCAACCCAAACGGCTTTGACAATTGAAGGTACCGAATCCGGCAGAATCAGGTTAATTGTCTGGCAAGGGGCAATTAATATTTTCAAACACTCACCGATTCTTGGCACAGGTCCGGAAACTTTTGTATCCAGTTATTTTATGTTTCGCCCTGCTTCTCACAACCAAACCAGTGAGTGGGAATTTTTCTACAACAAAGCCCACAATGAATTCTTAAATTATCTTGCCAATACCGGCGCTGTGGGATTTATTGCTTACGCTCTATTCTTGATTGCCTCCCTCGTCTCAATTTTTAAACTTCAAAAAAATTCGCTCATTGCTAAGGCGATATTTGCTGCGCTTATCGGCTATCTCACAACCATATTTTTCGGCTTTTCAACTGTTGCCACTCAAGTCACATTTTTCACTCTTGTTGCCTCAGCAATTCTGCTTGCCAAAAATCAACAAACATTAGAAATCGACATTCATCTCAAAGAAAATTTTAAATTCCCGGCAATCTTAACAGTTGCTTTAATTAGCCTTTTTATTTCAAGTTTTGTACTACGCTCCTACCTTTCCAATGTTTTTGAAAAACGCGCAGAAGGCCAAACAGATAACAGTTTCCAAAAAGAACTTACTGCCTATACAAATTCGATCCGTGCCTTCCCTTACCCCAATCCTTATCTGCTTGCAAGCTACTCGTCATCAATGGCACTGGCATCAGTATCAGTTGAAGACGAAAATCAAAAAGACGAATTGGCTACAAGATCAAATCAACTGGCTCAGAAAGCCCTCACCCTTTCACCCAATAATTTCCTGATCGCTCAACGCGTTGCCAAAACTTACGCGCTTCTTGTTCCCGTCGACGATAATTATAAAGACGAAGCACAAAATATCACCGAAAAACTGATTAAACTGGCTCCGAATTACCCAACAACTTATCTTACAAATGCTAAAATTTACGTAATTTTGGAAGATAATGAAATGGCAGCCTCTTCTGTAAATAAAGCATTACAACTAAAACCGGATTATTTAGAGGCCCAACAATTACTTGATCAAATTAACGCAGAAATTCTACAATAACAACAATAAATAAATTACTAATTTCTAATTGCTCTAATTTCTAAATAATTCCCAAATCATAATTAGGTCAATTAGGTCAATTAGAAATTTAATGAAAACATTATCAACTATCGACCCACAAGTTTCTCGGATCATTAACAACGAAAAACGAAGACAATCTGATGTTTTGCAACTGATTCCGTCGGAAAACTACACATCGCCTGCTGTCTTAGAAGCACTCGGTTCGGTTTTTACCAATAAATACTCGGAAGGCTACCCCAAAAAGCGCTACTATCAGGGCAATAAATTTGTTGATGATATTGAAATACTCGCCCAAGAGCGCGCCAAAAAATTGTTTGGCGTTCCCCACGCAAATGTTCAACCTTACTCAGGCTCTCCAGCAAACACGGCAGTCTATCTAGCACTACTTGATCCTCTTAAAGACAAAATCATGGGCCTTTCGCTTGCCTTCGGCGGGCATTTAACTCACGGCTCACCGGTTTCCATTTCCGGTAAATACTTTAAAGCAGTTTCCTATGGACTGGATCGTAGTGGAAAGTTGGATTTTAATGAAATTGAAAAACTCGCCAAGCGCGAAAAGCCCAAAATAATCGTCTGCGGTTTTACTGCTTATCCCCTGACCGTCGATTTTGAAAAATTCGCTAAGATTGCAGATTCTGTCGGCGCCTATTTGCTTGCCGATATTTCCCATATCGCAGGGCTTATCGTAGCAGGTGTCCACCCGTCTCCGGTTCCGCACGCCCATATTGTCATGACAACAACCCACAAAACTTTACGCGGGCCGCGCGGAGCAATCTTAATGGTTACCAAAAAGGGTCTTCAAAAAGATCCTGATCTTGCTGACAAAATCGACAAAGCAGTTTTCCCCGGCCTTCAGGGTGGGCCTCACGACAATCAAACGGCTGCCATTGCCGTCGCCCTTCGCGAAGCTTCAAGTAAATCCTTCAGAGAATATGCAAATCAGATTGTTAAAAATTCAAAGGCTCTGTCTCACGAATTAACCAAGCACGGATTCACACTTTCCGGTGGTGGCAGCAAGAATCATTTGATATTAATCGATCTACAAAACCTCAACCTTAACGGCGCGCCGGTTGCCTTTGCTCTGGAAGTTGCCGGTCTCGTTGTCAACAAAAACGGCGTTCCCTTTGACCCGATGCCGCCATTTTATCCTTCGGGCATTCGTCTGGGAACTCCATCTATCACCACTCGCGAAATGAAAGAAAAAGAAATGGTAAAAATTGCAGCTTGGATAAAAGAAGTTGTTGACGAAATTAAAGGCGAAAAATTACCAAAAGAAAAAGAAAACCGCGCGCAATTTCTAAAAGAATTCAAACAAAAATATTCAAAAAACAAAAAACTGCTATCTATCGCAAAGCAAGTCCAGTATTTGACAAAACAATTCCCCATCCCATGAATGCAAAAATTCTAGACGGCAAAGTAGTCCGTGACAAAATCGGTCATGATTTAAAATCGAAAATCGAAACCCTTCGGGCTGAAAACCCTCAGGGCCTACGGCCTAAGCTTACTATTATTCAAGTCGGCGATTTACCAGAATCCAACGCCTACATCCGCCAAAAAATTTTATTTGGAGAAAAAATCGGCGCTATTGTGCAACACAAAAAACTTGCCGAGGATTTTTCTCGAATTGACCTTGAAGTGCTTGTTGCGAATTTAAATTCCGACAAATCAACTCACGGAATTATAGTTCAACTGCCGATTCCCGATAATCTCGACAAAGATCAAATCATCAATAAAATCGATCCAATAAAAGATGTCGACGGCCAAACCGCCACAAATCTCAAATTGCTATTTGAAGGTCTATCTTCCCGTCATCCTCGCGAAAGCGAGGATCAGATTCTCAAACAGGCCTTCGGCTCTGAGACTCAGGCTCGAAGAGTCGAGAATGACAGAAAGATAAATCTGGGTTATCTTCCGGCAACTACGAAAGGAATTTTAACTTTGCTGGATTATTACAAAATCCCAGTTGCCGGGAAAAATGTCACAGTCGTCGGAAGATCATCGCTCGTCGGCAAACCAACGGCTCTGGCTCTTGTTAATCTGGACGCGACTGTGACTATATGCCACTCCCGCACAAAAAAACTGCCGGAAAAAACTAAAAATGCGGATATTTTGATAGTGGCTGCCGGCAAACCAAATTTAATTGCCGAAAATCACGTCTCTCCAAACCAAACAGTTATTGATGTTGGTATCAATTTAGTTAACCAGAAACCAACAACCAGAAACCAACAACCAGAAAGTGAATTACCGAACTGCAAGCTTATAGGTGATGTAAAATTCGATGAAGTCGCAAAAATAGTGAGCGCCATCTCTCCCGTCCCCGGCGGCGTCGGACCCATGACCGTCGCTTCCCTGTTTCAAAACCTCCTAGAAGCATATAATCGTCAAATAGATATCAATTAATCCCTTTAATATTTAGCTTATTACAAAAGTCTTTAAAGGGTCCGTCCTTGTTATAGGTTATTTTTCTCTTGACCATTCGCGTTTAACGCTCTACGATTGACATCGCTATGTACGCCCAAGTTGTTGTTTTAACTTACCAATCTCCGGATACTGATTCCTATACTTATGAAATACCGAAAAATTTAGAAAAGGAAATCAAGGTTGGACAACTTGTAGAAGTTCCGTTCGGCAAACGAAATCCGCTGGGAGTCGTGTTATCCCATGAAAGTCATCCTCACCCCTCTGTCATTCCCGCGAAAGCGGGAATCGGGGTAAACTCCAGTGAGGATCAGATCCTCAATCAAGCCTTCGGCTCTGAGACTCAGGCTCGAAGAGTTGAGGATGACACAAAGAAAATAGTAATTAAAGAAATCAGCTCGGTAGTCTTTAACCAGCCACTTCTTCTTCCCTATCAAATCAAACTTCTTAAATGGATAAGCGAATATTACCTCGCCCCAATGGTCAATTGCCTGGAAGTAATGCTGCCTGTGGCAGCGCTAAAGGCTAAAAGACTAAGGGTTAACGCAGAAAAATTTCAAAATAGCATTAGTCGTTCGTCGTTAGACCTTAGACAATCTTTAATCCTCGTCCCTACAATTAACCAAATCCCCGAAACTTTAGCTAAATTTCCAAAAGCCAAAAATTATGCCCTCTATCACAACGAACTAAAAAACTCCGAAAAATTTTCAACTTGGCTCAAAATTTTATCCGGTAAATGTGATTATATTTTCGGCTCCCGCTCGGCAATCTTCACGCCCTCCCCAAATTTAAAAGAAATAATCATTTACGACGAACACAACAGTGCTCATAAGGACGAAAGATCGCCATATTTTGACACGCTAACTGTCGCCCAAAAAATATCGGAAGTTACAGGTGCTCAAATAAAAATCGTCGACCCATCCCCCAAAATCACAACATATTTCCAGCTTAAAAACCACATTAAAATGCAAAAGTTCGACACTCAAACAAAAATAATTAATATGGCAGACGAAAAACTTAGAGGTAATTTTTCACCGATATCAACTTTTTTACAAACACAACTCTACAAAAACCAAAACGCGCTGCTTTTGTTAAATAAGAAAAAAGAATCCGGCAGCATGTATTGTAAGAGCTGCAAATTTAACGATTATTTTGAAAAACAACCGGAAAGCTGCCCCAAATGCAAATCGCAGGACATTTACTTTAATGTTTTAAATATCGACTCACTCCGTATTGAGGTTAAAAAGAATACCAAGCGTTCAGCGTTCAGCGTTCAGCGTTCAGAAATTGATGTCCAAACAGCAACAGTTTTTTACTCGCCCAAAATTAAAAAGTATAATCTTGCCGCCTATATTCAACCGGATCCGCTTCTGAATCGTGCGGACTTTGCAAGCCCGGAAATCTTATTTTCTCAAATTATTAGTCTAAAAAAATTGCTAAAAGACAGTGGAACTTTAATAATCCAAACTTATAATCCTGACGACGAAACTATAAAAGCCGCCGCACTAAATGATTATCAAAAATTTTACGCTCACCAAATTGAAATGTGCCGGTCCCTCTCATATCCTCCATTTTCCCTGCTTATAAAAATCACTGTTAGAGGCAAAAACCGGGAAAAAGTTGAGAAATTAGCCCACGCAACTTTCAGTTTTCTCAATTCAACAATTGAACAATTTAGCCCGCTCCGCAGCGAGACAAGCGATTTAGCGATTAATCTCCTTGGCCCATTTGAACCAGTCTTCTTTTCTAAAATTGTGAAGTTTAATATAATCATCAAATATAGGCTGGGCTCATATAATTTGGCAGAGCGGGAAAAGGCGATACAAAAACTTTCTCCCATCCTAAAAGAAGTCGATAAAAATGTCCAGATTACTGTTGACCCGGCTAGTCTAAACTAGAATGAAACAAAAAGTTATAACAATTCCAGACGATGACAAAAGGTTGAGACAAGTCTCAAAGGAAGTTAAGTCTTTCGACAAAAATCTGCAGAAATTAATTGAGGATCTAACAGAAACCCTTGAAGCCCAGACCGATCCGCCGGGCTTAGGACTTTCTGCACCACAAATTGGGATTTTAAAAAGAGTTTTTGTAGGAAGAATCAGAAGCAAAATCAAAGGCTTTGTCAATCCGAAAATTCTTAAATTGTCCCGTCAAGAAGTCACAATCTTGGAAGGCTGTCTGTCTGTTCCCGAACTTTACGGCCATGTCGCCAGACCCGCAGAACTTGATCTCGAATCTCAAGACGTACGCGGCAGAAAATCGGCTCGCCATTACAAAGGTCTGCCTGCCAGAATCATTCAGCACGAAGTCGACCACTTAAACGGAGTCTTATTTATCGACCACGTCCACACTCAAAATGGCAAAATGTTCAAAGTAGAAAAAGACAAACGCGGCAGGGAACAACTTTTAGAAGTCGCATATGCATGAAGATTGTTTTTTTAGGAACGCCCAGGCTCGCCCAAATAGTTTTAGAAAATTTAATTGAATCTGACTTCAAACCGCAGTTAATTATCACCGGCGAAGATAAAAAGGTCGGCCGCGGCCAAAATAAATCCTCAACACCAGTAAAGTTAACAGCCCAGAAAAATGGCATGGCTGTTGGCCATCTGCTATCAGAGGTTAGTAAAAATTTTGATTTAGCAATTCTTGTCGCCTTCGGCCATATCATCCCAAAAGATATTTTAGATAAACCACGATTTGGTTTTATCAACGTTCACCCGTCGCTTCTGCCAAAATACAGAGGCCCTTCCCCAATCCAATCTGCAATTCTTAAGGGAGAAATAAAAACCGGCGTCACCATTATCAAGCTCGACCAAGAAGTCGACCATGGCCCAATTCTAAATCAACGGGAAATTGAAATTGAAAAAGAAGACACTCATGAATCTTTAATTGAAAAAACAGGCGCAATCGGCTCAAATTTGCTGCTCGTTACTCTCCCCGATTATCTCAGCGGCAAAACTAAACCCAAAGAACAAAACAATGAAGATGCCACATTTACTGAAAAAATTACAAAAGCAGATGGCCAAATCGATTTACAAAACCCGCCCAGTAAACAAAAACTTGAGCGAATGATCAATGCTTTTTACCCATGGCCTACAGTCTGGACAAAAATTGATTCAAAAATTATTAAGTTTTTGCCGAAACAAATGATTCAAATTGAGGGCAAGCGGCCGATTCCAATATCCGATCTTAATAATGGATATCCCCAAATATACAGTAAAGTCCACTATTTGTTTTCCAAAAAAGCGCAGCCCTGAGCGAAGTCGAAGGGGTAGAAAACCAACAACCCTTGAAGAATTTCTAAACGGTTATCCCAATTTAAAATCCAAAATAGAAAAATTTACGCAGTAGCTACAGCAGATGTAACAGATTCAGGCTTTTTCTTAAATCTTATTTCTTTTTTCCCCTCTACCAATTTCTTCATCTCGCTTTTAACCCGCCTTAAACATTTTGTGCAAAGCCGCATTGTTTTGCGCACTCCCAAATAAGTGACCTTTGCACTATGCAAATTGACGCGTCTTTCAAATCTTTTTTTGGTCGCCCGCATAGCCCAACCGCCACCGTATTGGTGGGCACCGGATTTCTGAATTAAAGATTTTTTACCGCAAATTTCACAGCTTCTCATAAAATTAATTGTCAAATTGTTACACTGTTATTCTGATCACAATTTAGCGATTTAACAATGTAGCAATTTACATGTTACACTAAGTCTCAAGTTGGTTAATATATCACAACATTGTTATCAAAACAACCTAACTGACACAGCTCCATGCTAATTAACGCCCTTTTGCAAGGAAACCCGATAACCGCTCTTACCTTTGTCATCGGTTTGGTTGTTGCTATTTCTATTCACGAAGCAGCCCATGCATTTGTCGCCTACCGGCTTGGCGACCCAACCGCCAAGCTGGCTGGACGCTTGACTCTCGACCCAAGATCTCATCTTGACCCAATCGGAACTCTGGCACTACTTTTAGTCGGCTTTGGCTGGGGCAAACCCACACCTTTTGACCCGTTTAATCTAAGAAATGTCAAGCGAGATTCCGCTTTAATCTCAGCAGCCGGTGCAGTATCTAACTTTATTCTGGCTTCAGTTCTTTCGCTTCCTTATTTGGTTGCCTTTTTTACTAACAGTATTAATTTAACAATTGTTAACTTGTACCAATTCCTCTCGCCAATTATTCTTATCAATCTTTTGCTGGGAGTTTTTAATCTGATCCCTGTTCACCCTCTTGATGGCTTTAAAGTTTTGGCCGGGCTTCTTCCACGCGATTGGTACCGTGATTTTGTACAAACAGAAAGGTACGGAATTTTTATTCTTCTCCTGCTTTTGGTTAGCGGTGCAATAAGCAAAATTCTCTTCCCAATAGTCTCCTACCTTTTTAATATCCTTATGCCGCACTTTGCGTCACCACTTTAAATGAGTGGTATAATACTTATTAGACCACAGGATTCCCTACTTTTGGTCGCACTTTTAAAACTTTAGTTAAAAATCTTCACGTACAAGATAGTTATCTAGGACTATCCCGTCTTTCAATTATTCATTGAATAGTTGTTGAGGGTATCCACCTGAAACTTACTGAAGTAAAACTAAAGTTAAGCGCCTTAAGTAGGGTGAAATTATCACCTTATTATTTAATAGCATCCTCACGAAAGTGAGGATCTTTTTTTCATAGAGACTTATCTAGGAGATTACTTCGTACCAACTGTAATTTCGATATCAGCTTCATCTGAAGCTTCTAAAGTATCGCTGCCCACATTAACAGAATATTTCTCGGAAAGATCTGCAACCAATGCACTTTCAAAATTTCCAAAACCCTCTTTAAGGATTATGGTCGTATTATCAAATTCATAACTCTGGGCATTCCCGATGGAAATTACTCTCCATCCCAGCTCTTCCAGGAAATCTTTTACACTGGAAGCAACGCCTTCTTCACCGCTGCCGTTTAAAACTCTGATTGCGGGTTCGCTCTTATCAACTTCTGCGGAAGGAGATGGCGAAGGTTCGGAAATCGGGCTGGAAGCAGTTTGGGGTGTCGGCGAAACAGTTTCCCCTTTCTCTCCCCTGAATTGGGCAAATGGTCCAATACCCCTAAAAAAAGCAAAGACTAAAGCTCCTATGATAATTAGGACAATAAGAAGCCAAAGCCATTTGGCGTTTTTTTCTTGGGATTCTTGATAAATCGGACTTTGGGCAGAAGATCCCGTAGCTTGATTGTTTTGCTCGTCCATTGAATCGTCTGCAAATTGTATCAGATAATGTCAAGCCCGTAAAGAAATTACCAATCTAAATCCTAAATCATGTCGAGCCAATCCCTCTAAAATCGCTCTTTGAGCTGTGTATGTTTACCCTGAGTGAAACCGAAGGGAATAATACTGAAAAAGCGAAAAGTAAGATTAGTAGGGTCAAGAGGGACAACAGTGAGCCGACGATGGGAGTCGAACCCATGACCTTTTCCTTACCAAGGAAACGCTCTACCACTGAGCCACGTCGGCAAGTTTACCCTGAACGAATGTGAAGGGTGCTGGGAGCAGGATCTGCCTTCGCGAGTTCTTCACTTCGTTCAGAAGGCGAACCTAGAGGATCGCTCCAAGTCCCAACAGAATTTATCACCAGTCCATTGGTGAAAAATTCTGTGCTGGGAGCAGGATTCGAACCTGCGGAGCCCTTGCGGGCGACGGTTTTACAGACCGTTGCAATTGTCCACTCTGCCATCCCAGCGGATCAATTAGTTCAGGACAAACTGGAGCCGACTGTCGGATTCGAACCGACGACCTACTGTTTACAAAACAGTTGCTCTACCGCTGAGCTAAATCGGCAATTTAACTTTCCAATTTTACACTATTCACTTACCGACCTCAATCAAAAAACATTAATGCATTCAGACTATTGTAACAACCTTTAAAGGGTGCGTCCTTTCTATAGGATTCTAATCGATGGCTAAATCATCTAATTGGTCTTTGGAATCTCCAGTAAACCCTTCGACAAATTCTTGATAAGAAATCGCCCTATTGTAACTGTCGCCACCTTTCCCCTTCTTGAAAAGAGTCAGTATGGGATCTGGCGTGAGCCAATTATCTTCTTTCTGACCAATGTAATTTTTATAACTTGAGTACGGATATTCGCGCCAATTGTTCACCAATTCTGCTGGATTTAAATGAATATAACGCGAAAGATGCAGAAAATAAGGTTCTGTTTCAACAATTGCAGCTTTATATCTACCTTGAAACAAGGTACCAGAACGTTCATATTTTTTATTAAAATACATCGCGTAACTAGTACCTAGCGATCTCATAAACGCTTCCATTCCATCTTTAGTTTTCTGAAAGACAAAAAAGTGAAAATGATTCGGCATTAAACAATAAGCTGAAAGGTTAATCTTTTTATCAAACGAATATTGAGACTTTGGGTCTAAATACTTCTGCAGCTTATCTAAGAAAACTTGATAATCCTGTTTATCCTTAAAAATTTTACTTTTACCCGCACCTCTATTATAGATGTGATAATAACTGTTTTCTAAATAGAATTTTAAAGAATTCTTTGCCGGCATAGAATTAAAATAAGACTATTGGAACAGCCTGTCAAGGGTGCGTCCTTATTATAGGTTATTTTGTAGGCAATATTTAATTACTGCTTCACTTCTTGCCCATTTTGTGCTTAGATATAATTAATGCCCGGCGCTTCGCGAACAATTAACAAGAAACAATTAACAAGAAACAACGTACACGGCGGATTTACTTTGGTTGAAATTCTTCTTTCCCTATTTTTTATAATCGCCATTGTTACCATTCTGTTTTCTACATCCGGCTCCCTATTAACCCGCCGAAGATCCGACCAGCAATCAATTGCTGCCAAAGTCGCAACTAAAGATATTGAGTACCTAAGAGGTCTCGCCTTTGCATCTTTACCAGCTACCTCACCGCCAGGCCCCAGTGGCTGCCTCCAATTAGGCGGAAGTACCGATCCAGACCTTACAAAACTTCGTGACGGAAAATGCGCAAGAACAATAACAAATTATGAAGGAAACGCGATCATCAAACAAACCACTGTCACAGTCTACTGGGATAACGACAATGGTGTTGAACAGCAGTTGAAAATGGACACTCTAATCTATGAAAGCGGACTCTGAAGAAGTTCGTAGATCATAGTTCGTAGATCATAGTTCGTAGATGTCTGACAGTGCTTGAATAAAAAAAATGATTTTAAAAAAAAAATTCTGTTTTTCCTATACCCTTAAAGCTTAAATCCGGCTTAACCCTCGTCGAGTTGGTTACCAGCATTGCCATTCTGGGAGTCCTTACTCTGATGATCGGCTCGGTTTATCTTGCCCACTTCCGGCTTTTCTCCAGCCAAAGCGCTTCTATTGACACTTCCGCCCAAAATAAAATTGCCATCGAAGAAGTCTCCAATCAAATCCGCGAAAGTAATGGAGTCGTCGATTCCTGTTTAGCCCAAAATCCGTGTGGCGGACATCAAAGTGGTAATTCGAAGTTAGTGCTCCAGCTTTGGCCACTTAACGCGAGTGGTGCGCCGTTTGACCCTACCACCAACGCCCCTGACTATATTGTTTATAGACTGAATAACCCACCAAATGACAAGAATTTCGTCAAAAGCGTATACCCCAATCTATCTATCCTAAACACCCGTAAAGCAATGACCGACAAAATTTTGGCCTCTAATGTCCAAATATTAGCATTTTCATATGTTCCAGCTGTCCCTGGTACTTCTGAAGTAACCGTTTCGATCACAACCCAACCCAAAAATTCCAAAGAAACCCCGTTTACACAAACTGTGAAAGTATACTTAAGGAATAGATGAAGAAAGGCCTTTCCCTACTCGAACTGCAAATCGTCATTGCCATTTTTGGCGGAATTTCCCTTATAACCGGAGCCGTTTATTTTGCCTACACCAGATTAATTAATGAAGAAAAAATTACTATCGAAGTTGCCAACCAAAATAGAAACGCGATAGACGAGATGACTAACCAAATTCGCGAAGCTCAAAGCGTTGCCATGGACTGCACTATTTGCGGCACTGTTTCCGACAGCTCATCAACAGTTCTAATCCTTGCACTTTGGCCAATTGACACAAACGGCAATTTGTTCCAACCGGCAACCGGTGAGTATGACTATATGGTCTACAAACTGGACAGCGCGCCAAATGACACAAACCTTATCAAACAAATTATTCCCAATGGCACGACAAGCAGCCGGATAAATACCTCAAAAATCCTCTCTTCCGATGTTAAAACAATTCTTTTTGAATACGGCAATGCAAGTCCTGCTCTGGCTTCCGAAGTAACTGTCTCCTTAACTAACGAAAAAATATCCTTCGTCAAGACCCATACCTACAGCCAGCAGTCCAAAGCAAGTTTAAGGAATAAATAGTGATAAACAGTTTGATGGCTCGATAGTTAGATAGATTGATAGAATGTATGAAAAACCCAACTACCCAAGTGGATCATCTTCGCTCTGGCAAATTGTGCGCGGGACGTACAAATTCACAAAGTGAATTTAGGGATTAGTGATTAGGGTTCAAGGAATAGTTGGATGGTTAGGTAGATAGAAGGTATTGTTAATTGGCAACTTTCCCAATGTTATAATCTGCCAATGTCGCAAAAATACTATCTTGAAGCCGCTACTCCTCTCGGCAAAAAAATCCATACTACTAAATCTTATTGGAATTATATTGTTAATAGAAAACACCCTGAAATCAAAAATCAAAAGCATAAAGCTATTGAAACTTTAACAAATCCTGATACAATTAAGCAGAGCCAAGTAGACGAAAAAGTATTTCTCTACTATCAAAAGATCACGGATAAATATTTTTGTATTGTGGCAAAACATTTAGATGTTAACGGTTATATAGTTACAGCCTACATCACAAAAAAATTGGCAAAGGGCAAAATAATATGGCAAAGCCAAGCTAAACTTTCTTACAGCCGGCAAAAAAGATATAACTTCTTTACCAATCCAGTTTGAGAAGCCGCAAATTATTTCCGCATAAATTCTAGCGATTTTTCCCCACTAAAACAATCGGCCTTGAAAATTCATTTTAAGTAGAGCCGAATGAGACTTGGCAAATTGTCCGCGGGACGTATAAGTTTACGAAATAGTTGGGGTAGATTGATGGTTTGGTAGATAGTTGGGTAGTTAGACAGTTAGGCTTTCCCAACAACCCTTAAAGGGTGCGTCCTTGTTATAGGTCTGACCTAAAAACTATACCCTAGAACCTGCTAACTGGAACCTAATAACCTATATCTAGTAATATAGAAGTATATATGCCCACCCACCCGCAACTTGTTAAAAAATTACCAAACTCCAAACTCCAAACTCCAAAATTTTGGTCATTGGTTATTGGTCATTGGTCATTGAAACCTATGGCGCCTGGCCAAATCTTAATCCTTGCTCTGGCCTTTTTAACCATCATTTTAATTCTTTCAGCATCTCTTTTTGGCAAAATCACCAATTACGTCCGATTCGGAAAAGTTAATACGGATACTCAACAAGCGACATTTCTCGCCGAAGCCGGTGTGGATTACGCTGTATGGAAATTTAATCAAGGTCTAAATCCAACCATAACTGCGCTTCCCTTAGGAACTGGTCAAATTGATATTAGTTGGGTTACGCAAGGAGCTCAGAGAAAACTTACTTCAAAAGCATGCTTACCAACCTCAAACAATTGCAAAATTAAGCGGATAGTCGAAATACTAGCCCAAGAAGGAGCCCAAACCTTTCCAATAGAAAACGCACTTCATTTAGATAGGGACAATCTGGATTTGGGTGACAGTAACGATGCACCTGTTATTAACGGCAATGTCTTTCTCAATAGTACTGTCAGCGGTGGTGCCCTCGGAATTAGGATAACAGGTAACTTACGTACCTCCCAAGATCATCCTGATGCAACGTGGAATGCACTATGCGCCGTTCAAGTCGGAGGAACAGAATGCCAGGACGGCGGTAACCCTTGGTGGATCCAAAACCAAGCTTTAACTGAACCTACATTTGAAGAGCAAGAAGTCAAAACCGCTGCGGCAGCCAACATAATGAACGTCAACTCTCTTCCCTTAAGCACAAACTGCACTCTACAAAATAAGACTTTTTATTTCGGCCCAACTAAATTTATAGGTGGAGATCTATCTTTTGTTGGCGGCGGCGGACGTAGATGTACATTAATGTTAAGAGGCCCCATTTGGGTTGCTGACGGGCGTCTTATATTAACCGCCACTGATGTTATACCGGATGATGCTTTTTTGGGCTCGGCTTCGACTGTAGTTATTGTTGATAATCAAATCCTTTCAGCATCCACAACAAATTGGAAAAAATCACTCCAAGGCGGCTACACTCTTGCATGGTCAACACTGAATAGCCAACAAACCTCATTAAACGCTATAGAGAATGGCGTAGGTAATGGCGCTATTCTCTACGCACCGAATGGCATTGTAGCAACCAGTGGAAGTAATAACATCAACGTCCGTGCTATTGTTGCAAACGGACTTAAAACAAGGTTTACCTCTGGTGTTAACTCGTCGCAAATCACTTACGAATCAGGAGTAGCTAGCGCTGTTTACAGAGTAGGTACCGGCACATCATCCAGTTGGGTCCTGCTGAAAGGTTCTTATTACTATAAATAGTGAAACCTTAGTGTGGTGAAAAAGTTTTTTAATCTTCCAACATTACCAAAAAACCAGCCCGGTTTTGTGCTGCTTGTGGGAATACTGGTTGTAACGGTGATAATTATTTTCTCTGCAGGCCAATTTGACAGAGTCGCTAATTTCGTTAGGCAAGGTTCCAATAAAGTTGTCCAGCAGCAGGCGGTAAATCTGGCAGAAGCCGGTGTCGATTATGCTATCTGGCAACTGAATAAAAATGCCGGCAACTGGTACGGAACAGGTACAGAAGTCGCTGTCGGCACAACCGGCACTTTTTTTGTAACCGTTACCGATGAATCTGCTAATATCAAAAACGTAGTTGCCACCGGCTACGTTCCCAATTCTACTAGTCCCCGCCAAAAATCAACGGTAAAAACCCAAGTGGTGATCGGCGGCCAAACTATCGAGTTTAATTTTGCTACTCAAACAGGCACGGGTGGCATTACCATGAACCAGTCATCAACAATAAACGGCAACATCTACTCAAACGGTAATATTTCAGCAGGCAACGGCAGCCAGCAAACAATCGACGGCGAAGCATATGCTGTTGGCACCATTGATTCACCACCGATAACCGTTACTTCGGGTGTAATTGAAGAAAATCAAGAACCCGAAGATATGCCCACCATCGATTACCAGCTCTGGAAAGATGAGGCTACTGCCGGAGGCATTATCGATTGCGCAATTACTCCCAGCTCTTGCAATATCGACGGCGTAATTGCCAGCATCGGGCCAAAAAAATACATAGGTAATTTAACTATTTCTAATCAAGCAAAAGTTACCGTAACGGGCCCAATCTATGTGGAAAACGGCAATATAATAGTGCGAAACGGCGGCACGCAAGTTAATTTGAGTCAAAGCTTTGGATCGGAAGGAACTGTCATAATTACCAATGGCACTATCACTGTCGAGCAAGGTGGTGCCTTCAACCCCAATAGCGCCAGCCCGCCGGGTTACATACTGGTGGTGACAACTTCGACACTGGACCCAGCCATGTCAGTATCTAATCAAGGGGCCAATGCGGTTTTTTACGCCCTCGACGGCGGTGCTGAGCTTTCCCAATCGGCCCAAGTTAATGCTCTAGTTGCCAAAAAACTGATCATGCGAAACTCGGCAACTTTAACTTATGCCTCTGGCCTGGCCTCTGCAAAATTCTCCTCTGGCCCGGGTGGCAGCTGGGAAATCAGAAAAGGCAGCTATCAGTACACGAAGTGAGAATTAGGAGATCTTAACTTCTTTATGCTCTGTAATCTTGCGGCAGCGTTTACAGTACTTCTTAAAAGACAACTTTGTACTTTGTGATTTTGTTTTCAGTGTAATGTTGTCCGGGTTTTTTGAACTCGTATAATTGCGAGATTTACACGCACTACATTCTAGTTGAAAAAATACACGTTTAGATTTGGCCATTTTATTTTAGCAATCATAGAGTTTAGCATTTTAAGAACTTCTTGTAAAACACTTCTTGTAAAAGACTACTTTAAACCTATAACAAGGACGCACCCTTTTAAGGTTGTTGCAATGGGCTTATCACATCATGCTTGCGAATACTGTTACAAAACCCTAAGCTGTAATTAATGCCCTTCCATAAAGCTCTGAGATCAGAGATCGTAGATCATAGTAAGAAATCTATGAATTATGAACTCAATTCTCATCACTTCAAAGTTAAACTTGGTTTCACTTTGATTGAGCTCATCGTCGTCATCTCAATTATCGGAATTTTAGCAACAATCGGCACGGCAACATACACTACTGCTCAGCAAAAAAGCCGGGACGTAAGGCGCAAACAAGATCTGGGTGCCTTAAAATCCGCACTAATTCTTTACTATCGGGATTATGATAATTTTCCGTCCGCCGATACCACAAACGACGAATACTTCGCTTCCGATGGATCTTTAAACTGGATTCCGGGACTCAAAGACTATTTGCAGAAACCAATCAAAGACCCCATCCAAACCAGTTTACCTATTTTCCTAGCTTTTGGAAACTTTTTTCAATATGTTTTTGATAATTTAACCAAACCTTCAGAAGTTTTTGCAGCCGTTACAGAGCATCCTTTGCAGGATAAAGGCCTATCCGCAGCGAACGTCTCTTTCAATTTAGTTGATTGGAATATGGGCTATAAATTTACGCCAAACGTCAATGGGCAGATTACCCAATTGGGCCTGCGATGCAATAGTGGGTCTAGACCCGTAAAACTCTATGATTCCACAGGAACAACGATATTAGCAAGCAAAAACGTAACAGCGGCAGGAACTAGCACCTGGGTTTACGAACCCATAACCCCTTATCCTGTAACTGCAGGAACAAGCTACATTGTTGCAGTGCGATCCAAAGACGTAAATACCGGCCTCGCACTTAATTACTGTCTTAATTCTCTTACCACTTCTTATACTCAAGGAAATGTAACTGTCAATAGTTCGAACTATAAAGCCGCTAGTGATGACATGATAAGTTCTCCTACAGACACAGCTACGATATATGGTGAGGCGGATGTCGGGTTTGAACCTTCTACTACAGAACCTCCTCCCCCAGTTGGTAGCACTACCTGCCAAACTAACAATGTTTACTGTTATTTTGTACCCGCAGATAAACTTACTTTCACTCTTTGGGCCCAACTGGAAAATACCAAGAGCCCTGATCTTTCTTCTAACCCTGATGCTCTTTGCTACAATACCAATCCTCCAAGTCCACAACTCAACTACTGCCTAAAATCACCATCGCTTTGAGGCACAAAAAAGCAGGCGCGGAGGGAATCGAACCCCCGTCGTTGGTTTTGGAGACCAAGGTCCTACCATTGAACGACGCGCCTAAATACTTGCATATTATACTAAAATCTACTTGACACTTCTTCGTCCATCAACTTATCCTTAAGTTAATGGACGAAACCAAGAATAAGCCGGCAGATCAAATTGCACCCAGCGAAGAAACGCCGCTTGAGACTCAGTCTCCGGTTGCCCCTAAAACCGACGCCACAGATTTGCCACCCCTAAAAGAGAATAAAAAAACAGACGAGCCATTTTTCAAAAAGCTCAGACGCGGTTCAGACCAGTTTAGCGCCATGCCCAAAGAGCAAAAGTTCACAGAACCTCCGGCTACCCCTCCCGTCGCCAACACGCCCCTGCCAACCCAGCCTCTGGCAAATACAGCGCAAGACTTAGAACAGAAACCTAAAAAATTCATTACACCTCTTAAGTTAACAATTCTAATTCTTCTCCTTCTGGCAATGGGTTTAATTACAATTTCGGCAACATTGGTAGCTACCGAATTCACGATTTACCAACCCCCCCAGCCGATTAAAAATTTTCTGGAGAATATTTTCTCTGGAACTTTTGGCTGAATTCTCACTTTTTGAAAGCTGCAGCAAGTTATTTAATTAGTTGATAACTGTTGGCTAAAGTGGCATACTAAAAATAGAGAGTTTTAGTTCGTATGCTGCCTAAATTCAAATCCGGCATAATTCATTTGGGGATTATGGCGATTGTGTTCGTCAGTTTCTTCGCGATCGCATCTATCGCTATTTTTGCCAATCACACAGCTTCAAGCGAAAGATTATTATCCAGAGCCAATATTTACCAGAGTATCTGTAAAAGAGATCCAGTTCGCTACGCAAAATACTGCCAAAAAGCAGAAGAATTTAAACAGAAAGCAACAGCCGCAAGGATAAAAGAAAACCAAAATCCTGCGTCTTCAATTTCCATTAGCCCAACTGGTCCCTGCCGCCCAATTGGTGACGTAAATCGCGACGGCATATTGGATGACCAGGACGCTGTAGCTATCCTTAATCATCGTGCAGGTATTAACATAATTCCTTCCAATGATCTCGACAGACAAACTAGAGCAGACGTAGACAAAGACGGACAAATAACCAGCAGTGACGCTAGTTTGATTAGACAATATTTGTCCGGCCAAATAACAACATTCCCTCAATGTCCCGCTGAAAATAGCAGTACTCCTACACCTCTCCCCAGTATTTCCTCCCGTGGTCCATGCCCCCCAATGGGAGATGTTACCGGAGGAGAAAATAGATTGGACGACACAGATGCTCAGGCAATTGTTGATCACGTAGCAAACATTAAATTACTTAGCGGTTTCGACAGAATAGTTAGAGCAGATGTCAATGGCGATGGAAAGATAACCAGCATAGACGCTGCTTTAATTAGACAATATTTGGCCGGACAAATAACAACATTCACCGGCTGTAAAGTAGCTCTACCTGCACCTGATACTGATTCTGATAAAGATGGGTTTAATAACGCTATAGAGCTGGCAATAGGTACCGATCAATTTGATGCCTGCCCCGACAACTTATCTGACGCTGCCTGGCCTCCGGACTTCAAAAATGATAAGTCAGTAGACCTTAGTGATATCCTCGCTGTCGCTAATAAGCAGGGGACAAGTGAAAAACGCTACGACTTAAACGCTGACGGCAATGTTGACACCAAAGATATTGACATTATTAAAAGCTACTACGGTAAAACCTGCTCAAATTAACAGTTAAGCAAAACGCCACGCTTTCTTGCTTAAAAGCGCTCCAGTCTATATAATTTGCTACCTATTGTGGATAGAATTAATAAATTTACTAAGCTAATTAAAACCCAAAAACTCGACGGGTTTATTGTCACAAACCCAATCAATATTTATTATTTAACCGGCTTTAGGGGTGTTTCGCCAACCGAACGGGAAACTCTACTTGTCTTCAATCCCCGCCCGACCTTAATTACGGCACGTCTTTACCAAAACGAAGCTAGTAAGCTTAAATCAGACAATCTCTCAGTCATCATTGTTGACGAGAGAAAAAAAATTATTGATTCAATTCGAGACTTGTTAAGAGTCGGCTTGCCCGCCGAAGCCCTTCGGTCTGAGTTCTCAGGATCGAAGACTTCAGCAAAGGTGGGCTTTGAAGAACATAATCTCACTTACAGCGAATTCAATGAGTTCAAAAAGGGTTTGAAAGAATTAAAATTAATTCCGATCAAACATCTTGTTGAAGATCTAAGGTCAATCAAATCCGGCGACGAAATTAATAATATTGAAAAAGCCCAAAAAATATCCCAGAGCGCTTTTGCACAAATCATTAAATTAATTAAACCAGGACAAACTGAAGCTGAACTTGCCGAAAAATTAGCTAGTATCATCAAAAACTTAGGTGCTCAAAGCTTGGCTTTTGAATCAATTATCGCCTCCGGCCCAAATAGCGCACTTCCCCATTATGTTACTGGCAGACGCAAAATTAAAAAGGGGGAGGTTTTGCTTTTTGATTTTGGCGCAAAGTACAAAAATTACTCAGCTGATCTCTCGCGTACTGTTTTTGTTGGCATTGCCTCCGACAAGTACAAAAACATTTACAGGCACGTCAATCGAGTTCAAAAAAAGGCTATAGAGAGTATTACGCATGATTTAAAAGCCTCAGAAGCTTTCCACCTTGCCAACAATCTCTTCAAAAAGCACAATCTCCACCAAAATTTTATTCATAGCTTAGGACACGGCATTGGTCTGCAAGTCCACGAAAAACCGCACTTAGGCAAAAAGAGCAAAGAAAGGCTTAAAGAAGGCATGGTCTTTTCGGTTGAACCCGGCCTTTACTTCGCAGGCTGGGGCGGCGTACGAATCGAAGACTTAGTAGTTATCAAAAACGGACGAGCAAAACTAATTGGCAAACCCGCCAAGTTTAACCAAATCTAAAATTAGCCCACCTTAACAACCTTTAAAAGGTCCGACCTTTTAATGGCCCCAATGCCCTTTAAAAAAGGTACAATAGGTTTAGATGAATAAAAAACTGCCCATTGCTATTGTCGCCGCCATACTTGTAATCTTTCTTCTCCTTGCCTATCTCATATTTTTCCAGCAAAAAGTAATCGCCGATCTCCTTTTCAAATGAGCTATAAACCCGGTAACATCATTTTGCCTTTGCTTTTAGTTTTAACAATAGCCGGTTTCTTTCTTGTCAAAGCTGCAGTCAATAGAACTTTTACAGAAGCTCAGGCAGAAGTTGAAGCCGGTGTCCAGGACCGGCTGGACCCATTCTCTTCCAAATACTCACTTTCCCGCCAAATGGGCACAATTGATACTTGGATCACCTTCACCAATCAAAGATTAAACTATAAAATAACGCATCCAAGATACTGGAACAAACTGGAAAGCAGAGAATACCCCGGGACCGAAGACCTATATGAAGCCGCCCTTGCTTCCAATGTAAAACTGTCCGTCATTGTTCAGCAAAATTTTACTGAAGCGAAAGAAGCGGAAAAAATTAAAACAATAGAGGGCACATTCGTCTTTTTTGAAAATGCTACCGACAGCAAAGCGGCATATATTAAAAAAAATAAGCTTTATTACATAATCCGCCTGCAGGAAAACGATTACTTCGGCAGCGAAACCGAATTTCGCGGCACTTTCTTCAATGTATTAAAAAGGTTTGAGTTTTTAGATTAAATGCTTGGCAAACCAGCTAGCTACAATTGGACTGACTCTACTCATAGCATCACCACTATAGTTATGATCTGATCCTTCAATTATCTCCATATGCTTTTCTTTTGTTCCCAAGTTTTTCATCCAAAGATCTGCATGCTTCTGCGATACAGCCTCATCTTTGCCGCTTGAAATAACTAGTGTTGGACATTTGATCTCACCTGCAAAATCACCAGCCGTTCTTCCGATAACATCTTCATAAAACCCACGTTTTATTTTCAATCTCCTCTCTAAATGTTCACTCCAAACACTCGTCCACCCTTTTTGGTCAAATTCCTTTTTTGCTTTTTGAAACGGCTTACTAAAAATATGCTCAGCAACAAATTCAAAACTGTAAACTCCCGACAATATCGCAAGCGCTTTGATTTCATTTCTTTTTGCAGCAATCTCCGAAACAATCGTCCCTGCTAAACTATGACCGGCGATGCCTATTTTATTCTTGTCAACCTCGTCCATCGCTAAAAGATACTCCAGAACATCTTCACAATCCTTTAATTCTTGGCTATAAGTCATATCAGCAAACTCAATATATGATCTTCCCGGGTTTTTGGTTAAATCCGGCCTAATCGTTAAAAATCCGGCATCAACCAAAACATCAGAAACCCCTTGAATATGTCTCTGTGCTGAACTTCCCTTAAAGCCGTGGACGATTAAAACCGCCGGCCACCGGTCCTGACCACCGGTTCCTGAGAACCTATGGTTCGTGAAAGGACCCTCCACTCCGAAGGAAAACGTTCCTTTGCCACTAGGGTAATCAATAACCGCAAAAATTCTTTTGCCGTCTCGATTTCTTATATAATCAAACATCTGCTAAAAACTACTGCTGTTGATTATCGCGGGGCGCTTTTTCGCGCGCTTCAGAAACAAATATCTTTCGGCCATCAACTTCAGTACCGTTTAAAGTGTCTATTGCTTTTTTTGCATCTGCGTCTGCCTTCATTTCCACAAATCCGAAACCTCTGGATCTGCCGGTTTCCCTGTCCGTTACAACGTTAGCCTCTGCAACTTCACCAACTTTAGCAAATATGTCTCTAAGTCCGTCTGAATTTACTGAATATGGAATGTTTCCAACAAATAATTTAGTTGCCAATTAAATCACGCTCCTTTCTTTACATTAATTTTTTGGGAAATACATTAAAATTGCGAGGACTTTTTCTACGCGGTTTTCTCTGCTTTCTAATATGAATTGTAATCATAAATTAACCTATCCGTCAACTGTCAATTGTTAGTTATTATTTGTCAGTTGTTGTTCGTACCTAAATTGCCTATTGTCAAAAGTAAAACCTTTTGCTAAATTGCGAGTTGTGATAAGTGATTAATGTAAAATTTCTAAACTCCATTTTTACGTCACATAATAGCTTGCTGATTATAAGAGCAAACAGTAATTTTAAAAAAACTTTTAAAAAAATTAGAAAATCCCGCAAAGAATTTTTACTTGTTGAGAAACCAAAACCAATTCAAATGCTGGCAGTTTTAATGCTAAGGCTGTTGGGACAAAAATTTTTGTGGATTCAGAATTTTGAAAACCCGCCGGTTCCCAATTTCTTCGCTCGTCTTCTCCTAAACCATGCAGACGAGATTTTTGTTAGCTCCCGCAAAGAAGCTGCCAAACTCAAATCGCTCGGAATCGACAAGCCGCGCAAGCGAGTTCGTAGTAATTAGTTCATAGTTCATAGTCGACTTTTCACTTATCACTTATCACTAAAGAACCACCCACGGCCTTAAATCTTTTTTGGCAATCTTAGGCTCAATAATAAATTTGTTTACACTTTTAATAAACATTAAGGTCACATAATGTATTTTTTCATGGTCCAGCCAAAATGTTTTGGGTAAAGAAAGACCTTTCCCGTACCGTCTTTTTATTTCCTCAACTTCACTGCTATTTGGGTGGTCAAATGAAATTACGCGATCTACTAAAAATTGTCCGACTATTTTTTCACCGGGCATTTTAATGAGAACCGTGTCACCGCTGGCAACTTTTCCAAACGGAGCAATTTTTATTTTTGAAAACCTGCCCTCAATCTTTTTCTTGCCGGAAAAAATATCTTCAACGGCATCGGAAGTGAGAATCGCTAGGTGACGAGCCATGCTGGCGATATTGTCAACTGTCAGCTGTCAGCTGTCAACCCTTCGACAAGCTCAGGGTTGACCCTAAGTGAACCCGAATGGGTCAACTGTGAGTTATAATTTGAGACTTTTGAGGTACTCTCGGAATTCGCTACTAATCTTTGGATGTTGAAGACCAATATCCACAACTGCTTTAAGATACGAAAGTTTGGATCCGCAGTCGTAATATTTGGCGTCTTTTAACTCTACTGCATAAACATCGCGCTTCTTAATCAATTCATCAATAGCATCGGCAATCCAGATTTCACCGCTTCTGCTAGGCTTCAAATTTGCTAAAATGTCAAAAATATCCGGTGTAAAAATATAGTTGCCGTGAGTCGCCAGATCACTAGGCGCCTCGTCCGGCTTTGGTTTTTCGACAATTTCACCTATTTTGAAAATGTTATCACGTACTGCCGTCACGTCGGCAATCCCGTACTTGGAAAGATCTCCTTTAGCAATTCTAACTCCGGCAATAACCGGCGCATCCAGCTCTTCATAAGCTTTGATTAGCTGCTTGACTGCCGGCGGATTTGCCCGGAAAAACTCGTCGCCCCACATCACCAGAAACGGCTCATTGCCAACAACATCCCGCGCAACCAAAACTGCGTGACCATTGCCAAGAGGTTCTTTTTGCCTGACATAAACAAAATCGGCAAGGTTGGAAATATTTTTGATCTCCTCCATCAGTTCCTCTTTGCCGTCGGCTTTTAACCTTGCTTCAAGTTCCAAATGCCTGTCAAAATGGTCTTCGATTGCCCGCTTGTGCCAGCCAGTAACAATTATCACTTGCTCAACTCCAGCCTCAACCGCCTGCTCAACCACATATTGAATAATGGGCTTGTCCACAATCGGCAGCATTTCTTTTGGAGAAGCCTTCGTAGCCGGTAAAAACCGCGTCCCAAACCCCGCCGCGGGAATAACAACCTTACGGACCTTTTTCATTTTGGAATAAATGTCATTCTAACAGAATTTCACCTCAACTATCCATATTGAAATCTTGCCTATCCCAGCGTACAAATGGTACTATACTCAAAGCCTTTTTTACCAAGGTTAATAAATTTTATGGCATTTAATCCGCTCGGATACTTAAAAGAATCAAAATCTGAATTTGATAAAGTTATCTGGCCTACTCGACAGGAAGCAATGAGGCTGACAATTTTGGTCATCATCGTTTCAGTAATTGTTGGCGCCTATGTTGCCGGTTTAGACGCGATACTAACTAAATTAGCAGAAACATTCTTAAGGTAAAATGGACGATAATAATCAGCAAATCAGCAAGTCAAATGACCAGAATATTAGTGAGCCGGCAAACCAGAAAACTGAAAGCGTTGAAAAGAAATCAGCGTCAGACAGCAAAAAAACAGAGAATATAGTTGTTGTAAACAAACCGGAAGAAAAAACTACCGAAGTTCAAACCACCAGCGAAATGGAACCAGCCGAACCAGCTGAAACCACTAACTCTCAAAAACCTACCGATATATCAGACCAAAAGCTTACTAACCCAAATGCACGCTGGTACGTCGTTCACACTTATTCCGGCCATGAACAAAAGGTTTCAAACACCCTTAAACAGCGAATTGAATCTTTAAAATTGCAGGACAAAATTCTGGACATCATCATTCCAACTCAGGAAAAAATTGAAATAAAAGAAGGCAAAAAAGCAACAGTCAAAGAAAAAATATTTCCAGGCTATTTACTCGTCAATATGATTATGGATGACAACAGCTGGCTTGCCGTCAGAACAACTCCAGGGATCACCGGATTTATCGGCACCTCTACCAAACCCACACCTCTGCCGGAAGAAGAGGTTAAAACAATCAAGCGCTACATGACAATGGCAGCGCCGAAATTCAAAACCACTTTCACCCAAGGCGAAGCAGTCAAAATTACCGATGGACCGTTCAATGAATTTTTGGGAACAATTTCCGAAATCGACGAAGAAAAGGGCAAATTAAAAGTCATGGTTTCCGTATTCGGCCGCGAAACTCCGGTCGAGCTTGATCTCCTTCAGATTGCCAAAATTTAATCAAAACTTCTCCTAAATGCCCCAAGCTCCCTGATAGTGTAAAATCAGACGTGTTTCAAAAAAAGACAAAGCGATATAAAAAACTTCTAATTTACTTTATCCTGCTTCTATCGATCATTTTTCTATATAAAATAAATCAAAATAATAATGAGGTGCCCTCTTCCCTGCCCCCGGTCGAAAACTTGGAGTTGGCAAAAGAGCAGATAAGTTTAAGGCTTCAAAAAGAAACGGCAATTGTTAACACCATTAAATCAACACTTGAAAGCAAACCCGGCAGGTACGCTGTTTTCGTAAAAGATCTTAAAGGTGAACAGGATTTTGCCGTCAGCGCCGACCAGTCTTTCGATTCTGCCAGCATTTATAAACTTGCCGTTATGTATAAAGCCTATGATTCAATTGAAAAAGGCGAGCTTAAAAAAGACGATATTCTTTCTGCTGGAAAAACTACTCTTAATAGAATTATTTCCGGCAACAGTGACAAGGAAAATTTACAGTTAGAAGACGATCAGAATCTGGGAAATATTTCCCTGAGTGTTGAAAACGCACTGGACAATATGATCACCGTTTCCGACAACTACTCAGCTCTCTTACTGGCGCAGCGTCTTGGCTGGCAAAATATTGATTCATTTATAAAAAGTCAAAATATTCAAAACTTTAATTTAATCGGTGCCAATTCCCCAAATGCGACAGCCCACGCAGTCGGCAACTTGCTTGAACGAATCTATAGAGAAACCGCTGTCAATCAGCAATATTCACAAGAAATGAAGAATCTTCTACTTGCCCAAGAAGTCAACGATCGCATCCCTAAATATTTGCCAAAAGATGTTAAAGTAGCCCACAAAACCGGTGAACTCGAAAATATCCGCCACGATGCCGGGATTGTCTTTGGGAATAATTCCGATTACATTTTTGTTTTTCTTTCCGAAACTCCAAAGCCCGAAGAAGCTACAGAAAACATCGCCCTTCTTTCTAAAAATATTTTTGAGGTTTTAGAGAAATCAGTCAACTAATCCCGATACCGGATCAGGATTACTTAATCAAGATCCATAACTAAATGCTTAATTCTCTCGAGCTCTTTTCCATAGTCAGATTGGTCAAGAACAAATTGCTCGTAATCTTTCCTAGATCTAAAACGTCCTAGAACTAAATTAAAATCACTAATTAGCTCATCCTTGGAACTAGTAATATAGGAATAATAGGACGACCATTTATAACGAACCAAATTATCAACTAGATTGGAAACTAAGGGGTTAAGATGAATATACCTAGAAACATGAACCAATTGTTCATCAGTTTCTATCAGCCTATTCTTAAATCTCCCTTCAAATAAAGGACCAGTCCTCTTATATTTAGTATGGATATAGTGCGAGTAACTGTTACTTAGATGCTGCATATAGGATGTGATACCATCATCAGCCGATTGTTTAATCAAAAAGTGGAAATGATTTGGCATTAAACAGTAGGCAAGCACTTGGACTTTTGCATCTTGTCCCGATCCGGTATCGGGATAATTGTATCGTTTGCTATGGCTAAATTGCCTTACGCTTGATTTATAATGGATCGCTGTCTCCAAAAATCGACTGTAGTCTGCCTCATCAAAAAATATCTTATCCTTATTCACTCCTCTATTAAAAATATGGTAATAAAAGTTTGTGGTGATTATATCTTTTCTGAACATATCAGGATTATAACATTCCCGATCCGGTATCGGGATAGCTGAACATCTATTGACTAGCTTTGAGAAAAGAATTATAGTACCTGCCAAAGAATGGCAGTATCACCCGAAAGGAACCCCCATCATAATCCTCAAGAATCCGGACGTAAAAATGGCAGATTAATTACTTGGGGACGAGTTTTTTTCGCTGGAGGCGTTGCAATGTTTGGTGTTGCAACTTTCGACGCAGTTGAAAATACTTATCCAGCAATGCAGCAAAATACTAGAAGGCTTGACGAAATGTACCCGTTACCATCTTCCCAAGAATTGCAGTTAGCCCAAGAAACCGTTGATGGCTTCGAAGAAAAACTTCCACAATTGATATCAGGTAGATAAACTGAAGAGATCCTACGGCTCATTAACCAAGATCAACTCCATGAAGCATATCAAGTTTTATCAACTAACGAGAATAATCAAGAAACAATAGCTAGAGATGAGAAATCTGACATAGTCTTTGTGAGATTTCTGCTTGATGCCATCGGCATAGTGATAGGCGCAGAACTTACCTTACCAGGAATATTCTCAGTAAGATCTCGAAGTCAAAATGGGCAAGCGGCCAAATCGCAAAACCCTCGATCTGCTTGAAACAAAACCCGACTTTAGCGTATACTTCCTTACTAAATCGCTAAAAGCAAAAAGCCTAAAGCATGAATGCTGACAGCTTTCAGCTTTAAGCGTTTAGCATTAAGCATAATTCGTGGCCAAAAAAGTTAAAGCAATAGTTAAATTGAATTGTACTGGCGGGCAGGCAACCGCAGCTCCGCCTGTTGGTACGGCTCTCGGACCTCATGGTCTTCAAATAATGGACTTTGTCAAAGCGTTTAACGAGCGAACTCGCGATCAACAAGGAACAATCCTGCCGGTTGTACTCACTATTTACGAAGACAGAACTTTTTCCTTTATAGTCAAAAAACCCCCCGTCGCGATATTAATTAAAAAAGCCCTAAATTTGGAAAAAGGCGCCCAGACAACCGGTAAGGAAACAGTTGGCAAACTTTCCCGCGAGCAGGCGAAAAAAATCGCTGAAGAAAAAATGGACGATCTAAATACCAAAGATTTGGATATGGCAACTCGCATCATCGAAGGCACAGCCCGCTCAATGGGGGTAGAGATCACGGAGTGATCTCTAGAACTGAGTTTGTAGATCATAGATCATAGTATGTCATTCAACTTCGAAAACCTGTCTGTCTACCAAAAAGCCATATCGCTTACAGAAGAAATTTATAAATTAACTAAATCTTGGCCCAAAGAACACCTTTATGACATTAGCTCACAATTAAGAAGAGCTGTTTTATCAATTCCACTAAATATAGCCGAAGGCTCATCAAGAACCAAAAAAGACAACCGTAGATTTCTAGATATCGCAAGGGGTTCTTGCTTCGAAGTGGTAGCAATTACCGACGTTGCATTGAAATTAAACCTACTGGATAAATTAATCAGAAATAAACTATATTCACAGCTAACTGAACTTTCGAAAATGATATCAGGTTTGAAATCATCATTAAAATAGACTATGATCTACGAACTAATAACTCAGAACTGAAACGGAGTTTCACATGGGAACTACTCGAATTAAAGTAATCGATCTTTCATCTGACGAAAAACAAATTAAAACCTCACGCAAGCATGCTGAGAAATTAACTAGCGCCGCCAAAATTAAAGAGGATAAAAAAGAAAAGCCTGCAACCACTGAAAAATCTGAAGAGAAACGTACAGACACTGAAACTACCCAAACTAAAACTGAAAGCACAGAAGAAACACCGCCAGACACTCAAGAATCAGCGTCCTCAATTAAACCTTCAGTGCCCTCAGTGGTTGCAAAAAAGCAATCATCTCATCATCACGGAGCAAAATACCTGCAGGCTAAAAAACTAATAGAAAATAAACCTTATAAAGTAAAGGAAGCTATCGAACTACTCCCCAAAACCTCAACTGTCAAATTCGACAGCGCGGTAGAAATCCATTTAAATGTTTCCGAGAAAAACCTCAAAGGCAACGTAAATTTCCCGCACTCATTTGGCGCTAAGCAGAAAAAATTAAAGTATTTGATTTTTACCGACCTGCCCTCCAAAGCTTTAGCGACGGAGGGTAAACCAATAATCTGGGGCGATGACGCAACCACTGCTAATATTGAAAGCGGCAAGCTAAAAGCCGGTCGGGATTTTGACAGCGTTATCGCGTCTCCTAAATTCATGCCTAGACTGGCAAAAATTGCCAAAATTTTGGGCCCCAAAGGTATGATGCCCAACCCAAAAAACGGCACAATAACCGAAGATTTTGAAAAAGTTATTTCCAACAGCGGCGAAAGTGGTTATGCCTACAAATCCGACCCAACAGCGCCAATCATTCATGCAAAGGTGGGCAAGTTTTCACAAAAACCCTCAGATCTTGAGGAAAATTTGAAAACTTTGACTATGGCAATTGGCCTATCGAAAATTAAAAAAGCGACTCTTGCTTCTACCATGGGACCTGCAATAAAACTTGATATTGCATCACTCTAGTTTTCTCTCTTGACACTTCAGCTTTTCATCTGTTAATTTGCATGTGATTTGCCTCTCGGGCAAATTTCCCACTGCCCAACTTAATTGTTGCTTATCGTGCGCAAAACTTACTTCAAGGGGGTGATAAAAATATGATCGACTACAGACTTCTGGATGATGATGATGATGACAAAAAAGATGGTGACGAAGAAGAATCAAAAGACGAAAACGACGATGACGACGAATAAATTCCCAAAGTTTTAGAATCAAAAAGCCTCACACACTTATAACTTAGGCCTGAGGCTTTTTTGTTGACAATAATATTCCAAACTGATATATTTTCACCTAAGTCCAAAGACCGTAGCCCCCTGAACCGTCAGGTGAAGGGTTAATAGGAAATCCAGACTGCGCAGGCGAAGCCGAATTGTTAACTCATTCTCCTGACGGGCTCTTTGCGAGTCCTTTTTCTTTGGTATTAATTAAAAATCATCAGCGTTTAGCGGAAAAATCATGGACAAAAAACTTAAAAGCGCCCGCCAAATTAAAGAAGAAAAGGTTGAAATCTTATCAGGAAAAGTCGCCCGGGCCAAATCAATAACTTTTACCAATTACCATGGTTTAGACGCCAATAAAATCGCCCAGCTCAGAAACCAAATCAAAAAATCCGGCGGCGAATTTTTAGTCGAAAAAAATTCACTCATTAAACTGGCGCTAACCAAAAACAAATTGCCAGCTTCAAGTGACCAATTAATCGGCCCGACAGCGGCAACTCTGGCTTACGGGGACGAAATTGCTCCGATCAAAGATATTGCCAAAAGCAACAAAGACTTTGGCTCGCCCTTGTTTAAATTCGGTTTCTTTGGCACTAATTTGCTTGATGAAGCTACGCTCAATAAGCTTTCGCTAGTCCCAAGCAGAAACGCACTCGAAGCAAGTTTGGTCAGCTCTCTGGCTTCACCCATTAATGGATTTGTATTTGCTCTAAAAACAAACCTTGGCAATCTCGTATTTGCATTAAATGAAATAAAAAATCAGAGGGGTGGTGAAAATTAACATGGCAGATGACAACAGTAACAAAAATGACGTTACAGCTGAAACTAAAGAAGAACCAAAAGAGGATAAAAAGGTTATGCCTAAAGTGAGCAAGAAACTCGAAGATTTAATCGGTGAAGTTGAAGAGCTTTCGGTTCTGGAACTTTCAGAATTGGTAAAAGCTCTGGAGGTTAAATTCGGCGTTAGCGCAGCCCCTCAGGTGGCGGTGAAGCGGTTAGTGAACAAACCACTTTCAACGTCTTTCTCACAGATGGTGGTACTAACAAAATTTCGACGATCAAAGCAGTTCGCGAACTCGTCCCGACTCTTGGCCTTAAAGAAGCTAAGGATTTGGTCGACGGCGCGCCAAAGCAGGTTTTAGAAGGAGTAAATAAGGAAACAGCAACCGAAGCAAAAACTAAGTTAGAAGCCGCCGGAGCAAAAGTAGAGTTGAAGTAGATTTAAGAATTGCGGCTATCTAGGTAGTTGGATACACCATGGACCTAGCTTATCATTACCGCATTTAACTCCATCTTGAGTTAACTTGGCTGGTAATTGATCAATGATTCCGGCATTAAAATGCAAAATTTGTAGTGCGTCTAATGCATCGCTCAAACCACTATCATCCACATCCCCAGCAAATCCGCATCTTGGTTGTGCTAAACCTACTTCACCTTGCAATATCAACAGAGAATCTACACCGTTAACTGCGCTATTACAATCCACATCTCCTAGCGGTGCAGAGCGAAGATCGCCAGCATGCGCCTCGCTTGCATCACCTACAGCGATTACTGTGGCAATTGACAAAACAGCCAACGCAGCTGTTGCCCTGATTTTCCCATTAATTGGTCTTAGTAATCCCTGCAAACCTTCTTTAACAACGTTAAAAAGAGATGGATTTTTAGAGGAATCTATTACTAAAGCATCTGGCTCGCCAGCTGCTTCTGGAACCTGATATTGCTCTATTGATGGGTAACTACCCGATACTTCTACTCTCATATTTTTTAAGCTGGCAGTTTATTGGAAGAAAATGATTATATGACTTTCAAGATAAAAAAGCAAAGCGGGAAAAAACATGACAGAAACTCGAAGCCACAGACACAAAAGTTGGGTTGAAGCAAAATATTACTTCATTGGCCAGAATACTATAAAGTACCCGCCATATTGGGCACCAACAGGTACTGCTCCCATTTCATAAATTTTGATTAGTCCATCCATCGGGTTACTTTTTTGAAATGCTGCAGTTTCACACATATGCGGTTCAATAACATCAGAGGCAACAATACTTGATACGGCATATTTTGCATAGATACTGGCATTAGCTGCCGCACTTCTAGCCACCCCCCAAGCTTTACCGGAAACATCATGAGTTTTCTGCCAACCCATATGAATGGCTGCATTAACGCATCCTTCTGCTGCATCCATAGCCACAGTCGCAGCTTGCCATCTACCATTTGCTTTTAGAGCAGAGAATACAGGAACTTTCATAGCGTTTATTCTTTGATCCCACATTTCATTGATCCCTCTAATATTCATTCGTTCCCAATTTCCTAATATTAACCGCACTGGATGATGGCCTAAATTTATATCTTTTGCAAATTGATCTGCATATTGTTGTAATTTTTCCCCATCCGGCCTACTTTCAGACGAAAACCAAGGAATATTATTAATTCTTACCAAAAACTCTGCAAGTTCCACACCATTTGGGAAATTACCTCCTTTAGGACCGAAAAAATCTAGGGCCACCAGCTCTTGAACATCTCGAGGATATTTCCGAAGCGCTTCAGCAATTTTACTCCATCGACCCGTTGTGAAAGCCTTATCTAACTCTTGGGGATTTAAATCACCAGAATTCCTTCTTAATATTTCTATCCCGACTGCGGTTAATCGTTTATTTGAAAAGTCTTGATTTCTTAAACCAAATTCTCTTTCTGGCATAATTATTTATTTAGTATTAGCAGGTAAGTTTGCATCGGTAAATTGGATATTTACAGCCTCTCGAATCTGCGGGTGGCTCATAAATAAATTATTGACAAGTGAACTACGCCAGTTTTCAATCATTAAAACTTCAATTCCCACATCAAGCCCTAAATATCTTGCTGAATATGATATTACCGAAAAACCACCGCCTATATAATGAACCTTAAAAGAATCCCACGGACCATAAGTGCTAAACATTTCATAATCTTCATAGTAATGCCACAACGCATCCAATGGATGATTTTCATTTGGTGATTCACCTAAACATGGCCGATCTCCAAGAATCGGGAATGTGCTTATTGCCCCATACGGCGGAATTATTCCCTCATGGCTCGGGTTGCCTCCATTAACCTCAGCAGGCTTGGCTCCCATATCACCAAAATAACTTCCGTCAGGTCTTGTTGAAGCAGAAAGACCCCAAGCATTTGGTCCATATGCTGGGTATTCCCCGGGATTATTGACAGCCTCATCAATCACAAACTGCCTGTTGGCACACGCCGCATTCCAGGAATTTTCAAACCAGTTGACAGGCTGGACAGCTGAACCCACTCCTGTGGGGTTATCAAAGCCCATTCTTTCAAAATCGAAAAAGGCATGGGCGTAAATAGAAGTAAAGAGTGAACCAAAATAACTGTTGACCACCTCATAACCGCCATAACTTCTTTCCACTCTTGGCCAGGCGTAAAGACTCCTTTTAAATCCTTGATTATTTGGATCGTGAGCAAGCGCAAGCAGGTTTATCAGAATTATTTCATCTGTTGGCCTATCCCATTGTTGGTTGGAAAGACATCCGTCTGCGTCCGGCGCACTTACGCCAAACCCCGAAGTGCACGTTGCTTTCCATGCATGGTAAAACCGGTCGTTAGATGAATCAAAAAAATATTGCCAGTTAACATTATTAAAAACCTCATTAGCTTTAGTTTGTATATCTCCCCCAAAATATTGCCCAGCGGTCAAAGCTCCTGCTAAAAATAATGCGACGTCAACAGTCGAAACCTCACTTTCTCCGTATCTTTGCCCACTGGCATCAAGAAAGTGATACAAAAATCCTGCTTTACCAAACTGTGAAGCGTTATCAACTTGCTGGCTTTGATAACTTAAGGCATTGTCTAAGATTTGGCTTGCCCGCTCCTCTGTTTGTGCGGGTGATATTGTCCAATTAGCATTTTCGCCATATCTTTCTGCCATAACTGGCAGCGATGCCAAACCAAATCCGGTAACGGCAATGCTGGCATCCTGACTGAATTCGCTGTCTTTTACAAATCCATTGGGAAGTACCCTTTCCCAAAGATATTTAGAAGCTTGAACTTCTGTCAAATCAATCAGTTCTTCATCCGTTAGACGTGGCTCCCCTGTTGGTGTTTCTGTCGGCGTCATGGTAGGAGTTGGAATAAGTGTAACTGTCGGAGTTTCCGTTGGAGTGTTAGTCTGTGTTCTTGCTGAAGTTTCAGCAGGTGTGTTTGTTGAAGTTCGTGTCGGCGTCCTGGTCGCTATTCTGGTTGCTGTATTAGTTGCAGTTGGTTCTTTTTCTCTGGGAAATCTATCGATAAGACCTGCGTCTTTTTGAAGCATTAGTGCCACATCCACGGCATTCAATAATCCATCACCATTAACATCTCCAGCATCCTCACATGCTAGTGAACCAACTAAGCCTGCAGTCCTTTGCAGTACTAATGCAGCATCTATACTGTTTGCCTGCCCGCTGCAATTAACATCACCAATAGCAACTTCCCCGGCTGCATGACCGGAAGTACAAGCCGCCGCAACTGCTAAAACGACTGAAGACAAAGGAAAGGCAACCCTTCTGCCTAAAGGTTTTAAATTTTCTTTAAACCTTGTTGCCAAATAACTCGATTCTCTTTCTAGCATAATATAACTCCCTATTCTTCCAAATCAGAAATCATTACCAATAAATCATAGCTAATCAATCTATAACTATCTTCTTCATCTTCTCTTTGTTCAAGCCAATCACGAATTTGTTTCAACCTTTCTGTATATGGCAAAACTAAATTTTTCCCAGCCGGAGGCGGATAATCATTAGCTACCGTCTGAAGAAAAGCTAAAGCGTTCCTACCAGTTAAACTATCTATCCTATTGAAACCTAATCGCACATTCTCTTGTCCAATTTCA
>Ga0075635_108_pt1 | contig 59444 bp, 69 predicted proteins | sample RifGroA1_FD_68387 | JGI IMG/M metagenome (GOLD analysis project Ga0075635, IMG submission 68387) | Microgenomates (Curtissbacteria) bacterium GW2011_GWA1_41_11
TTTTTCTTTTTCTTGTCGCTTAACTTCTAACAGTTTTTCAATCTCTTCAGGAGTAATTTCCACAAACTCACAACACGAAGAGCCTTCAGGTTTATAGGTACTAAACCTGGGGCAAAATCCGATTTTGTAGTCACAACGTGGTCGACCCATATTATTTTTTAATGAAGAATTAAAATCTTTCCTTCGACACCCTCCTCAAATTTATTATGCGCTTGCTTATATCTATCCAGAGAAAACTCAGCGGCTTTTTTTAATCTAAATCCTTGCTCATCAATAAGTTTCGCCACTTCAATCATTCCTTCGTGTGATGGCATAGCAAAGTTAGCCTTAAATTTTTTAGAACCACCTCGAATTTTGTTGGTCAAAAGTTCTCCTAAGTGTCGAAATGGGTTGGTAGTTACCGCTACGCCCCCGGATTTCAGCGCTTTGAAAAGTTCATCTCTGGGAGTATAACCATGTGCATCGTAGACTACATCATATTTAACCGGCAGTTTATTCCATTCAAGGTCTTTATAGTCAAATACCTCATTAACCGGAAGCTGTTTTATAGAGGCAAAGTTCTTTTTTGAGGAAGTTACATCAATTTTTGATGCGCCAAGCGAACGAGCCATATATACGGCGGCACTTCCAACACTACCGACGCCGTTGATTAAGATAGTCTGACCAGTCTGCAAGTTAGCTAATTTCTTTACGGCTTGTATAGCAGTGAGAGTAACCAGTGGGTAACAGGCGGCATCTTTAATATTAATTGTATTTGGAGCGTGGGATAACATTCTTGGTTTTACCGTGATCAACTCCACACTTGTTCCGGAAAATTGTACTCCAAAGACTTTATCCCCCTTTTTATATAAACCATTTTTTTCCTTTGACTCAACAACTTCACCCGAAAAATCTCTTCCCAGTAAATGGGCTCTTGGCGCAAAAAAACCTCCCAGCAACCGAAATTCTCCCCGTCGCATAAGTATATCGACATGATTTATTGAACTAGCAATAACCCTGATAAGAATTTCGTCATCCTTTATATTAGGATCGGGATACCCATAATCAAAAATGAGGTTATCCACACTACCATATTTCTTGTACGTTACAGCTCGCATTGTTTATCCTTTCTACAACTAAATTTTCCCCGCATATTATTTTATACATGCCCAATCCAGCTCCCTCTAGAAAAGAGCTGGAGGCATATGTTCATTCTTTTTCCTCTTTGTCGACGGTCTCAAGTAAATGTTTGATTGTGGCTAATTTCGCTTCCAGAATCACTTTCTTTTCTTCAAGCAAGGCTTTTTTGTCAGCTTTAGACAAGACCTCGGCTTCTGGTTCACAATAGCCTCCGCAATAACCGTAATGCATAATTACTTTCACCCCCTTTCATTTAAAAACCTAATTTCTCTTTGACAAGAATAATGTAAATCCTATTAGGACGTATCTCTTTATTTATGATGAGGATCTTATTAACTCCACTTCCCGCACCATAGGCTTGCTGTGCTCGTTCATCTTCAAGGGGATAGGCATATTCATAAATTCTTTTGATTCCCTCCGAAGTATCAGTCACAAGCTTTTGCGTTCCCACCACAAAGATAACTTTTTCTCCTGCATAAGCTTCAGGCGAAAGCTGACTGCCAGTGGCTGAAGCAATCAAAATATGCCCCTCCTCTGTGATGGCGTGAACACTGGCAACTACCCAGTTAGGAGAAGTGCCTAACTTGATCATTTCCCGTTCTTGGGTATTTCTATCCATGGCGTAGAGTTTGGGGCGGAGTGCATCATACTTATTTGATTCATTGATTTCTTTAGCAATCCCTGTTTCTTCAAGAGTTTGTGAGGTCATGGTAAATACTTCGGCACCCTTTGGTATGACGGCTAAAACTTTTTCCTTTGCTTCCTTGCCGTTTTCTACCAGTTCCACGGTAAAGCCATTTTCTGCCAACGCCTTTATGGTTTTTTGGAGTTGTTGGGGAGTTGCTAATTTGGAAAATTTAGGATTGGGATTCATAAGTATTATCTATGTTATGAATATATACCCAATACTAGAGAGCTGTCAAGGGGTGATTGCTTTACACAGAGGGTTTGGGTCCTTCGACAACATGGATATTAAACATGGGGTTTTGCAGTGCTCCCCAAAGTCTGGCCCAGAGAGGTAAGTACATCTCAGTTCCGCGGGACGCACTGATGTCACCCAAATCAATGACATTTTTCCACCCAAACCATTTCATAAGCAGTGTGTTTTTTACCCACTCTTTTGCATTCTTGTCATTTCCTGCTATAAAAAGATCGTGTTCGCCTGGGATAAGAGATGGATTGACCATTGCAAATGCATTAACTGTGTTTAGCGCCTTGACTACTCTTGCTCCGGGAAACATTGATTGAACCTTTTCGCCCAATGATTCTGTATTACAGATTGTTAGAGATGGAGGCATACCTTGGGAAAAATCCAATGGATTAGCCACGTCTACCAAAGTTTTACCTTTTAAATCGTCTTTTCCTACAAATTTCAGAGCCTCCAAAGTGTGTGCGCCTGTGGTGCAGTTAAATACCACTTCGCCAAACTGAGCGGCCTGAGTGAAGTTTCCTCCATAAGCTTTTTGACCGTTTCGGGTATGTTCTTTTGCCCAAGTGGTAACAGATGGAAGCTTCCCAAAATTGGTTTCCTTGTCAGCGTCTACATCTCGCGCGCTTATCATAACTTCATGCTTAAGCTCCAAGAGTTTGTTTGCAATGGTATGTGCCACTGGTCCTGAACCGATTATCCCTATTTTCATAACTATAAAATTAACATACTTCTATAGTCTATACAAGGGCTGTCATAAATGATAGTATTACCTCACAATGATTATTGATGGAAAAGAACTAACGATACAAATAAACGGGAAGGCTTATCATTGTGCTCTGGATGTTACGATGGGTTTTATTGGGGGGAAGTGGAAAACAGTTGTTTTATGGTACTTGCGAAATGAGCACCAACGATTTAGTGAACTCAAAAAACATATTCCGGAAATAACCGAGAAGATGCTCTCGCTACAGTTAAAGGAATTGGTAAAAGACGGGATAGTCGGGAGAAAGGTTTATGCCGAAGTTCCTCCCCGAGTAGAATACTTTTTAACAGAAGAGGGGAGAACCCTTATTCCCTGCCTAGAAGCATTGGCAAAATGGGGACGGGACAGAGGCAAAAAGTACGGAAAGGTAAAAGAGTTGAATGAGAAGAGTGCGAATATTGGGTAGAAAATTAGAGATCCAAGACAGTTACTTAGTAAGCAGCACTGCAATACCTTCCTGTAGTCCACCATTGAGAAGTTTCTTGATTTCGAGCCATCGTTGCCTCAATTCTCCGATGTAGCTGACGTTCTCAAAGGTCTTTAGAATCGCATCAAAACTTTGCTGTATACTGAGCTCAGGTGCGGGGAGCAAAATGTACCAGCAAGCCTCTTAATATAACCTCGTAGTGGAGGGAGTGGTTTTAGGTTAGGTCTTTTTTCATCTGCTCGAACTCTTTTTTACCGATCTCGCCTTTGGCATAGCGCTCTTTGAGAATATCCAAAGAGGATTTCTCTTTGTCATTGCTCCTTGTCGAGCCACCAAGATAACGGAAGAGGGCAACGACTCCGAGAATAAGGAGTATCCAGAAAAGAAGCATGGGTATCCACCCCAAAAGACCAAACCCATTCCAACCACCCATCATGTTTCCCCAACCTGTTCCCATCATAGAATTTCCACCTCTGTGGTGAGCCTGCCGAACCCATCATCCACATCATCGGCATAAATCCAACTCCACTTGAAGGAACTTGAGCATTAGGTTCGCAACCACTTAATATTTTTCCCATAGCAATATGCATTTGTTCTTCGCCTTCCTCACCCATCATATTCGTCATCATTTGGTTCATGAGTGCGTGTCTTTGAGTATTCCCGACAGATCGACCCATGAAGTATTCACCAAGCACCGCATAGTTATCATTGGTAAGGTCTTTGCACTCAAGCTGTTTTGCTTGGAGTTTATCCCAAATTTCCTTTCCTTCAACTTCTTCACGAGCAGTGTGGTCATCAGAAGTCACGGATGATGGTGAACTCGTCCAGTTCTCCATCATACCTTGAGCAAAAGTTGCAGATGGAGTTAGTAACAAAGTGAATAAAAAAATGGCAGTCAGGAATAGCTTTTTCATAAGATTATTTACTTTTATCGATAATTCCTCTAATAATTTCATCAACTTCCACCGGTAAGTTGCCAAGATTTGCTTTGGGGAAAAACTGGGAGAGTATAACCGGCCTCATACCGGAGATGTATGTTTTTCCATCCTTCCGGTACACGTTTATCTTACAGGGCAGACAAAGACCGATCTTGATATCAGCTTTAAGTACAGTATAGGCACTTTTGGCATTACAGATCTCGACAATCTTAAACGGTTCAATCTCAAAACCTTTCTCCTGCAAAGTCGCCGTGACATCGTGAATGTAAAGGACACGGAATCCGGCATTTTTGGTTTCCTTCTCAACCGCTTTTACTGCTTCATCAAAAGACTTTTCCGTTGTGACTGTATAATCAAAATCCATAAAACACTCTTTTTAGAAAGTGATAACCTTGTCACTTTCAATAATTAGATTGTATAAGTCTTCAATACCACCCGCAGGGCATTCTTTGCTGTCTTTTTGATTCCGTATGTTCATGCACGTTTCACAGGCGATAATGCTTGCGTTTTTTGATTGCAGAAATTTATCCACCTGTTCTTTGACATTAAATTGACCGGAATTTTCCTTGTCATATTCAACCCCTTTTCCAATCAGAAACACCGAAACAGTGTCACCTTTGTGTATTCCTAGGTTGGCAAGGCGAAGCGCGTTCCAATTTGTTTCCGGGTGCTTGGTGGAAAGAATAATTGTTAGTTTCATAATGCTTTGTTATTCTGAACATCCCTTTGATATCCTTCCAAAAAGCGGTTAATCAGCTTGTCGGTTTTGACCAGTGAAGTTGCGGCGGTTTCTAAAAATTCTCTTCCCTCCTTCGTGATCGTATAATTTCTTCTGTCGGGTCCTGCTTCATTCTTACTCCAATCAGATGTTATCCAACCATCCATCTCCATTCTCCTTAGAGTTCTGTATAAATTCCCGATATCTACCTTCTCCCCACAATGTTCAACTAAATCTTCCATTAACTTGTATCCATGAGATGTGCCTTTGGAGAGGAGGAGAAGAATACAGGGTTCTACAAACCGCTCGATATTGCCAAAGTCCTTGGACCTGAAAGAACAACCACAAGTTTTACACATATATGTAATTATCATATAGCAAATCTTTGTTATTGTCAAAAAGCTTATGAACGATCATTCAATAAGAAATAGATTTATAAAAGTAGGAATAAAAACCGTTGAAGATAAATTTACATCAGAAAAACAACTCTTCAATTTTATGAAGACGTTGGAAGAAGCGGTGTCAGGCCGAGTTTAAACTTCGGATTATTAAATTGAGACCCTAGATGGTGAAGCTGGGGTGAGAACTTTATATTTCCCTAGTCAACACGGAATGGAGGAACCGTAGCCTCAGTCTTTGGGGAGTTTTTCTATCTCTTCAACGGAAGAACCTATGAATTTATTCTTTATATACATCTGTCTACCTAAAGCCAGTACCAAATCTCTTTTTTCTTGAATTGTTCCGTTAGTTAGAATGTATCTGGCAAAGTTTACCGGATCCAAGGGCCTATTATTTGGGTTTATGTCTTGCTCATAGAGGATTTCTTCCCTGATAGATTGGTAGGTCAAGACGCTTGTTTTTAATACCTCTGTTAGCTTCAGATAGTTTGGATGGGCAATATTCATGAAATTAATGTATCTTAGTATTTGTTTGATTAATTTATCCTCTGATATATAAGGTTCCGGACAGCTTTTTAATTGGCGAGCGCAGTGATAATAGATATGCCTTCTGGGCTCTGACCATTTTCTTTTTCTAAACCTTTCCTCACCAATCATATTTCCTTTACAGATTCCGCATTTAAAAAGTCCTTTGAAAGTTGTTGTTTTTTCTCCCCAAGGTGACTTAGGACAGGTAATCAGTTGTTCCTGTACTTTATCAAATACCTTTTTGGTTATCAGTGGTGGATGTTTGCCCTGATACCAGGTTCCGGTTTTAATCGGATATTCAAACTCTCCATAGTAGAAGGGGTTTTTGAGCATTTGGTAAATCATACTCAATGTCACTTGCTTTCCAGATCTTGTGGTTAATCCTGTCTGATCAAGCCATTTTTTAATTGTTCTTCCGCTATCTCCATTTTCAGCAACTCTCCTGAACATCTCTGTCATAATACTTCCCCGATCCGGATCAACTACAATATCTTTTACCCCGGCGAATGATCTGTTGAAATAGCCTATTGGAGGAGGTCCTGGTCTCCAACCCATCTCGCATTTAGCTCTAATCCCTCTTTTTACATTGATTCCTTTTTGATCGTTTTCAAGCTTTGCTTGGCTACATAAAATCATCAGTAAGAATTTTTCGTTTGGATTGTTAGAGAAGTTCTGAGAAAAGGTTTTTATTTGATGCAATTTTCCTAGATCCATTAAATCAACAAGCATTCCCAGATCCCCGGCATTTCTACTTAACCTATCTGGTGCCCAAGTTAGAATACCCGTAAACATTCCAATTCTTATATCAGTTAATATTTGAGCGAAAACTGGTCTTTGGCCTGACATTTTTGCAGAATGGCTTTCCTTGCGGATCTCTTTGATAAATAAGCTGTCTTTTACTGCCATCTCATTCATCTCTTTAATTTGTGAGTCAATCGACATTGCTTGCCGTTCATCATCTTCGGAAGATTTTCGTGCGTATAGACAGTATTCTATAGTTGGAATTATTGTGGGAGCTTGTTGTCTAATCAATCCGTTGGGCTTACTCATACCGTAGGGTACAAGGTACCGCAAAAAGGGTTGAAGTCTAGCCAGCAAGATAAAACTCAAGAAGCCACAGTATTTAGCGACCTCTTGAGTTAATTTAGGGTTGAAGTCTTGAGACAATATCGGCCACTTTGTCTTCCGAAATATTGAATTTTTGGGCTGTTTCCCTTAAAGCTCTTTTTTCTGCTTCCTGCAGGCGCTCGGCTTTTATATCCATTCCTTCATCAGGATTAGCGTCGTTCAAGTCAAAGGCTTGCTGTTCGTATTTTTTGTACAAACTGGTGGAGTATTCGTAAATCTGGCTTTCAAGCGCGTTTCCCGATTGATTTTTCTCCTCCTGAGGCCCTAATTCCGGCGTTAAAGTGATTGCTGCGCCGTTTAGAGTTTTGATAGAGTTTGCAGTTACTTCCCAAATTGGCAAGTTTGTCATTGCACCGACACTGGTTTTATAACCAACGGTATATTTTCCCTGTTCACTCGTTTCCTCGGAATACCAACCTTCATTTTCAACTGCAGGAATATCTCCTCGTTTTTCGTAATACTCCTTTAAGGTTGCGCCTTTTTTGACTCCTACATCCGGAAAGTCCCTCGTAAGTTGATACTCCTGAACTTTCTTGAGAGCTTCTTCCTTGCTGAAAAGAACAGTTTGGGCATCCTGCTTACCTTGCCCGAAGGATTGTTTCAGGTCATTCTGGCCGCTTGGACTGGCGAGTGAAACTATAACACCGATAACTATTCCTACCAACATAACAAGCCCTGCAATTTTTAAGATTTTCTTCATTTTTCACCTCCTTCTTATATTTTGGAAATAGTACCGTAAATAGCCACAGAATGCTAGTTATTGACTGTAGAACTATTGACTTCATTTAGATACTCTCGGCTTGTATGTCCGCCACACCTACAAGGAAACAGCTTGCCAAGACACTACGAACGCTTAGAAAGAAGGCGGGATTATCTCAAGAAGATTTGGGGTTCAAAGCGGGACTTCACAGGACTTATATCGGATCGATCGAAAGAGCAGAACAGAATATTTCCGTTGACAACATTCACAAATTGGCAAAAGCTTTGAAAATTTCTCCTGATGAGCTGTTCAAATAAAAACATCAGAATTTTTCACGGTATAAACCTTTAGTAATTGGATAATCGTAACCTTCGCCTATATCTGAAAGAGAACGTCTGCCGTAAAAATCACCCAAATCAATGAATGTAACTTGCGGTTCCGATTCGTTATCGAAGCCCATGATCTTTAAAAGCAAAAGTGAAAAAGCGTCTGCAAGGTCGTCGTGTTTTTCGACTCCAAATCCGGTTAGTTGCATGATTAAATCCTCCACGCCTTGCTTTGGGAACAAGACTTTGCCTTGCCGAATTAAGTGAGTTATTAGTGTCAGTCTTGCTTGTTTGTCCTGACCTGCAATTTTGACCCCTTCTGCCGGAATGTTTTTCGCCTCAAGATGTTCGACGAGTGCTTGTTGATAACCTACCTCCTCGATAAATAACTTAGTGTATGTATCGTTACCCAGAGTCTTAGAAAGTTGTATAGCCATTTCTACAGTGTCTGGGAAACTCATTCTCTTATTAATAGGGTTTGGCAATATATATACTTTTAGCTCTTCCTGATGACCATAGACTTTTGCAGAAACCATGGCGGTGTAATCTGCAGATTCTTTTTGTGATATTGCAAGATCAATACCTGTTGCGATGTAACGGAAATCATTGCCTTGTTCCTGGGGTATCGAGTCGTAATATTGAATCCATTCTGGATGTACTACCCTGTCTGCGTCAGAAATTATCTTCAAGAGGTATTCTCGCGACCAAGCGGAATCACTACCTATAGTCGCTTTTAACTTTTCGATGTCCTGAAGAGTTGGAAATTTTCCCAACCAGGCCATATTACCCTCATCGTCAAGAAGTGGGTAGGCAAAAAATTTGCCATCTAGTTTCCCTTCGACTATCATTTTCCTCAATCTCATAAGAAGGCTGTCTTCGTGCAGTAGGTTGCCAACGATTATAAATTTTGTTTCTTTATCACCGATTGGTAATACTTCACCAGTAAACCATGAGAATGTTTTATCTCGACCCTCTTTTGTTTTGACAACATTTAGGTCTTCTACGTCATCGCAAATGACAACATCTGGTCTGTACTGCCCATGCCTTAGGCCTCTGACGCCCTGCTCAGTGGATGCAATGGTTATTCTTGCTTCATAGTTTGAGATTACAATTGAGGTTGCACCCCATTCGTCGCCAACTTCTTCAAACGGTCCTATGTCATCCTTTAGAAGTTGGTTGCTTTCGAGTTCTCTCTTGATGTTTGTCAAAAGAAGTCTGGCTTGGGCTTGGGTCTGGCTTAAAATCAGGACGAATTTTTTCTTCTGCATGCCAATAATTGACCAGATAGCATAAGAGAGGGTAACCAGAGTTGACTTGCCTCCGCCTCTAAAAACCACCAAAACTGCGAGCTTTAATTCTTCATCTTCCGTTAAAACAAATATGTCGTGGTGAAATGGTGCAAATGGGTATTTTATATAGTGGCTCAAGTAAATCGAGAAAAACCAAAAATGACTTTTTCTGGCAAGCATTCTACGGACTGCCCGATTTAGTTTAATTTGGGTCAACTCTTCGGGAGTTAATGTTGGCACGTTCATTTTTGTTTCTCCTCTTTTGCTTTTGGCAGATTATCAGGGAGCACGGATGCCAGTTTTAGTGCCTTTATAACCAACGCTTCTTGGTCGGGCGTCAGCTGTTCCTCGTGTTTTATTTTCCCTGTTATTTCAAGTTTGCTGGCATACGATGGATGATGCGTTTTTAGCCAAAAGACTATGGCGCTTAGGTTTTTATCTCTGATTGCGGAAATTAGCTGCGACTCTGCTAGGTCGTTGACCAGAAGCTGACCCTCCAGTATTGCTTTATCAGCTGCTTGTGCGAATTCTTTGTCATCTTTGTACCAGCGGTAATAACTGGCTCTGCTAATTCCAGATTTTTCGCAGCAAATTTGAACAATCGGAGTTCTCTTTAGCTGTTCCAAAATTAACGCTTTGTTTTTAACCTGTCTTTTTTCTATCGTATTCATGATATTTTCTTGGCTTTTTTGCCAGTTAATTTCTCCCAACGATTTTTTATAACTTCCGCATAAACTGGTGATTTTTCCATAAGGTTACATCGCCTTTTTAGCTTTTCGGCAGCAATTAAGGTTGATCCGCTACCTCCGAAAGGTTCAACAATTAAATCATTTCTTTTGGTCAAAAATTTTATGTACGGGATAAGAATTTCTACGGGTTTGGTGCCAAAAATTATTCCTTGGCCCGAATTCTTTTCGTCGCTTGCTCGAAACTCCACAAAATCCGTTGGGCAAATCTTTTTACCTTTTTCATAGCCTTCCCAATTGGGTTTGCCAGAAGTTGCATAAAGTGCCGCTTCGTATTCGTTTTGGAGAAGTTCTTCCTCATTTTCCATATTTGTTTGAATATCGCCTGCAGTCCCAATTACAGCGATGTCGTGCTTTGAGAAGAACTTATATTTGGCTGCAAATCCTTGGGTGCGGTTTGGAAGATGCCAGATTAATAGATTGCGAATCTTCCAAAACTTCTCCATCGTGTTCCATAGAACGGTTAAGTTCTTCCAATTTTCAAAGGCTATTATGGAAAAATTCTCTTTTTGGATCTTGTTGATATTAGCCGTCCAAAGGTCAATAAAGTTTGGCGGCAAACTATCAGTCTCTAAATATCTTCTATCTCGTTTATATCCAAAGCCTTCTGTTGCCGTACCGTGTTTCTTTTTTCCAAGAAGATAATTTAGTAGATAGGGTTCGTCTGTGAAACACATATCCGCTTTCTCGTCTCCCATGAGTTTCAAGATATCTGGCTCAATAGTGGAATCGCCACACATCATTTTGTGAGTATCAAGCTGCCAGATATCTCCTTTTTGAATTACAATCTCGTCAATCTTTAGCTTTGCAAGTTCTTTTGCAAGATCAAAGATCTCGGGGTTTTCGTCTTCGCCAAAAATATCATCAAGTTCTTCGCTGGAAAAACCAATGTCAGCAAGGAGGTTTTCATCAAATTCAGCAAGCAAATTCCAATCCCATTCGCCGACATTTTTATTTAAGCGGAGGTTTAACTCTTTTTCCCTATCCAAATCGGGGATGTTGACATAAACTGTTGGAATTTCTCTAATTCCAAGTTTTTTGGCGACTTCGTAACGAAAATGTCCGCCGACTATAATATTTTTCCGATTAGGAGCAGAGTTTACGATTATTGGATCAACTAAACCAAACCGCTTAATGCTTTCGGAAAGCTGTTTTGCAGCATCGTCATCCCATTTTCGGGGATTATATTCTGCCGACCGAAGTTCTGATGCCGGAATATAGACAATCGTGACTGGACTCTTTTCGGTGGTATGTGGGTTTAACATACCTCAATAATAATAAGGGGGAAAACGTATGTATAAACAGCAATTAGGCTTAATTGATGTTGAGGCGTTTCTTGTATCGGTTGATGGCAATCCCTATTTCGTTATAGTCCAAATCGATATTAAATTCTTTTTGTATAATTTCGCCAATTTCATCGGTTGTTTTATCTTCTTTTTGTAATTCGTATGCTCGTTTGTCCCTGTCAAAATTTTTAATAGGCTGAAATTTGTTTTGCTTTCTGTATGCGAGGCTTTTTTGGTGTATTTTAATATCCGGCCATCCTTGTTTAATATCTTCGAGAGTCGTATCTTCTTCTATGCTAATACTCAACTCTTCAATACCACTTTCCGAATCTGTGTGTCCGTGGATAGAAACTCCAATTTTGTTTTCCATATTATTGACATCATTAAGAAGCAAGTACCGCTTAAGCGGATGTTCCCAGCGTAGAGCCAGGGCATATTTTTTTAAGAGAGATTTGATTTCAATTCTCAAAGCATTGAGGGGAGCAGCATTGTTTAATTCTTTTTCTTTACTTTCAAATGCCAATAAATCACCAACCTTTAGAAGCTTGTCGAATTCTTTTCTATGTTTGGGCCATTCCTCGTCTAAATACTTGGCGGTCCGCTGGCTCAACTCAATTTGCCATTTCCTATAGTCGTCCTCTGATTGAATTCCCTCTAATGGAATCTTCCACTTTTCCCGTAACCTTATTACATCCTCCTGAAAATCGGGTCTTGAAATAAGCACCTTGGATTTTTGTCGTGCTCTTAATGATGCTTTTCTAATATATGCTTCGTTCATTCAAGCTAAACTCCTAGTTTTGTTCTTCGATATTGTATATAATCCTGCGTGTAAATGAAACACTTATAGGCTTTGCAACGTCGTCAGTTTACAAATAGTCCAAAACCATATATGAACAATAAAAGAAATATTAACAAAGCGCAGTGGACGAAGTTTTGGGGAAATCTTGGTATTTACGCTGTTAAAAAATCTGCACGATTCTTGAGGAGATACAAATATTCTCAAGATTTTAAAAAACTTCAAAAGATTGGTGTGGAAGAATCAAAAATTGAAGAGGTGAAAGCTGCTTTTCAAAATTATCAAGCTCCAGAAATTCAGTTTCATCGCTTTGCTTTATTTTTTCGCCGTGATTTTGAATCTGTAATATTGTGGACGAATGCAAGCTCCGTGTCGGATGCTTTTATAAAACTTTTTAGGAAGCTTCACAATAATTCTTTTAAAAATGCAAAGGAGGAGCTTCACAAGCTTTTTTTGCTTTATGAATTGAATAAAAAAGGTGAAGGCAGGTCATTTGAAATTAAATATAGAGGCAGAGGCTCACTTAGAAACATTAAGGGTACGATTTTTTCGGGTATGTTATCGTCAAAACACGAAAATGCTTCATACTCGACCTCTAAAACTTTTAATGTTGGGACAGATACTATTGTGCCACTTTGTAAAAAGAGCGAAGGCAAAACCGTTTATAAATTCATACGTTTTACCCGCAACAATAACAAAATACTAGTAAAAATCTCAGTAGATTCTCCGAAAGAATTAAATCTCATTAAGTATAAAATTGCAGACTACTTTAACTCTTATTTAGATACACCCGAAGAAGCTGGTGATTTCTCAAAGTTCATAGGCTTCTTAAAAACGGGTCAATCAAACCATTTTACTTTGATTGGCATTAATTACTTTGACAATGAATTCAAGCTTTCTATTTTTCCCCAGAATAATAACGATAAGAATATAGCATCCTACGGCCCATTCAGGCGTTTGGCCTCTACTTACTCCAAGGAAAGTATCGGGAATCTAGTGTCAATAAGAATCGCAGACAAGGAAATTAATACAAGAAACCAGATATTTGTTAATTTCTTCACATTCCTAACGGAGGGCATTATCGGCGCAGTTACTTTGAGCTTAGATGACAGGAGATTAAATCTAAAAGAGAGAACGAAATTCAAACAAGATTTTGCATCTGATTTTGAAATTCCGCTAGATACTTTAATAAATCTAGACACCATTGATGAGAGTGAAATATATAAATTGTTTTTACAAAACTTGCCCAAAAAACAAAGACGGCTTCAGCTTAGAACGGAATCCTCAATAAGGATCTATAAGTCTCTTTTCGACAATGGCCTAATCTCTCCCAGCTTTGATTCCGAAGATAAGGGAGCATACTGTTTTAATAGTTCATGCAGATTAAGTTTTCAGCGAAAATGGAATCAAAAATATTGTCAGGCATGCAAGGATCTCCTTTTTGTAGACAAAAAAATAATTGTTTCTACAATTGAAGAAAAAAAGGTTGCAGAATTTACTCATAAAATGTGTTTAGGATTGGGTATTCAGGCGGAAAGGTTTGAAAAGAAACTTCTCGGAAGAAAATTGTATGTTGTTGAAGCGAGACACAATGGGAAATCTGCTTGCTTTATCCCGATTAGCCGGGATTTAAATGAAAACCAGATTGAGATAATTCGCTTCCGTTATCCTAACTTAATCTTGATTACCTCAAAGGATGATAAGAACGAGCTTGCCCAGTCAAACATTGAAGCAGTAGAACTTTACAAATTCGTCCAAAAGCTGATATCGGGGGACGTCAGTTATGTTAAACAATTAGTAATTAAGGCAAAAAGGAACGAACTTTCTTTAATTAGGGGAGTTTCTAATGACGTTGCTAGTAGATTTGTCGATGACAATTTTTACAAATCTAAGAATCAGATTACCAAAAATTTTGGGGCTGAATTGTTTGAAGCTGACTGCTATGTACTTTTCAGTTACATATTTGGCAGCTCAATATGGTTAGGAGCAAATAAAAGAGGTAAAGCTTTCCCTGACGGAATTACGGCGTTCCCACTAACTCTAGCCAAGAGCGGGTGTTTTATTTGGGATACTAAGTTCTCCGAGACAAACAAGATTGTTTTCGGAACTGTAGAGAAAAACGCCAAGTACGTCAAAGATGGGAAAAACAACAGTACAATTATTGACAACGGTGGACTAAGGGGGTTTTCTTTCGTAAGTAATGCTGGTGCCCCCAATAACTTTACGGCTAAATTTAACAAAGTAGGCAAGGGGAAAGTAATCAAGATTTCGTTTCTAAACTCAAAGCAATTGACCGATGTTTACAAACATTTCAAAGATAATGAACAGGAAATAAACCAAAACAGCAAAATAAAAGAGATATTTTTAGACACGATGAAAACCTTGCTATTCAAGTCAAAAAGAAAGAAAAAAGCATTTATTATTACTGATCGTGAGGTTGTGAATTTATTACTTAAGGCTGAAGAAAAATATTTAGCTATGAGAACTCAACAGTTGGGTGTTTGAAAATTAAGGTTGTATGTAAGATGAAGGACGGTTAGGCAGTTATTAATTTAGTAACTCATCGGGGAGAAGACTGTCTTTTGTGCACTTTCCTCCAAAACATGCCGCATTGTTTTCATTTATTCTTGTTACGTCCCTATCGCCATTTTTGTCCTTTGTCTCTTCAAAACGCTTAATGCCAAAATCGACCGCAAGAATTTCTGCGCCTTTTGGGGTATTTGGTAGACCTAGTCTTACAAGTTCTTTCGAGTCTATCCAAACAAAGTATTCATGGAAAGCATTCTTAGCCCCAAAAGTATTGGGAAGCCAGCGATCATCTTGCTCTGACTCAAAGTGCAAAATTACCCTCCATGCTTTATTTTCTACTGTCGTGGGGTGCGTTGCGTGCGCTTTAACTCTTAGCCCGGTTACTAGTGATTTACTATACTTTCCTTGCCACCATTCCGGATTTTGAACTTCGCGAAATCTGCCATTTTCAAACTCGAAGGTAAATACATCTTCGCCAGAAAGAGTTTTTTCATCTATGTACTTCTTTATCTTGTCTAATGCCAATTTATCAAGGTCATCCTTTTGGCCTGTTCTTGCAAACAAGCTCATTCCCGCAACAGCAAATGCGAAGCCAACAAAACTGGACTTGTTATTGTGTGCTGTTAATTGTGCTATAAGGCCAAAGTTAGCTGGCATACTTACAAAGCCTCCGATATACCATTTAATGGTGTAGCCTCCATGCAATATAACCTGATTGTATTTGATAAGTTGAGGGTTTGTATTTATAAACTCCAAAATATCACTCTCTTTGTAGCGCCTGTCGCCTCTATCATTTACTTTTATTGCAACAAATGTTTTTTCGTTGTCCCACCGACGAAGGGTTTCCGGGTGAACATTTATGAGTGCTGCTGCCTCGTTGATACTGAGTAGTTTATCCATGCTTCAACTATCTTAGACTATCTTATACAAATAAACAAGCCTTATTTTTCTTATGAAATTATAAATATTGAGACACACCCTTTAGGACTGTCTCATTTGTCTCATTTAACCTCAGGTGTGAGACACTACTATAATGATAGAAGGGTGCCAGACCGGCCTGCTCAGGGTAAACTCTCCTTATTTGTTGCCGGAGTGAAAGGCCTTATGGACATCTCGAAGCTGAGTGTTTGTAACATGGGTGTAGATTTGGGTGGTGGCCACATTCTTGTGACCCAAAAGCTCTTGGACACTTCGCAAGTCCGCACCGTTCATTAAAAGATCTGTAGCAAATGAATGACGAAGAACATGTGGAGTTGCCGCAACCGGCAACATTGCCTTCCTCACATATTTTGTAACAATTCTTTGAACTGATCGGGAAGTGAGTCTCATTTGCTCTCCGTTTACGGTTGGGTTTTGGTTACCGGCATAACGAATAAATAAAGGTTGAAAGTGATCATTTCTTTTTTCTAAATATCTTTCAAGCCACAATGCTGCCCGATCGGAAATAAACACCACCCGGGCTCTTCCGCCTTTTCCGATAACTCCAAATTCCTTCCTTTGTAGATTTATCTGGTCACGATTTAAGCGGCAAAGTTCTGAAACCCTAAGGCCAGTTGAAAACAACATCTCCATCAAAACTTTATCGCGCAGTCCTTGGTCTTTGGATACATCAGGTTGAGCAAGTAATCGGTCAACTTGATCTCTGTCTAAAAATTTCAAAGATCTGCTTTCAACCTTTGGAAGCTCAATTTTTTCCGGCGCCACCACCGGCAAATCCTTCCTTATTAGATAACGCAGGAAAGATCTAAGGGCAATTACATAGTAATTCTGAGTGACTTTTTTAATCGGTAAATTGCCATTTGGGCTGTTATAATGGGCTAAATATACTCGATATTTGCGCACCGTTTCAATTGTAAGCTGTTTTGGAGAGTGAATAGGAAAGTCTTTAGTCGACCAGTTGATAAAATTATTTAAATAATGCCGATAATCGCGAATAGTTAGGGGAGAGAGATTTCGTTCGATTTCAAGGTACTCTAAGAACTCTTGAACAAGTTGAGTTAAATCCATTTGAGTAAATTACCCGAATTTGCAATCTTACCTTGAAATCGTCCTGAGCAAAGTCGAAGGGCGATTTCTAAGTACTCGAGGAACTCATTGACAAGAGCAGGCAGATCTAAAGTCATTTTTTTGCGTTAGTCGTTAAGCGTTTAGCGTTAAGCCACTTTATTGTACGACGCTCTTAGCTTCAAAATCAACCAGTAGGGAACATGACAACCAAAATTCTGCGACGAACAATTGATTCTAAGTGTGATTAAGCTTATAATTCACAACTTAGCCATAAATGTTTTTAAATTTACTCGGCGCCCTTGGTTTATTAAGCTCAATAATTTACATGTTGATAAGTACACTGAAAACTCCTGTGTTGTCTTACGCAGACATCAATATAGCTATCCAACAAACAACACCTCGCATAAATTCCCCAAGTCCTTCACCGAAAACTCAAGAAACTATAAGTTATTCAGGTTATTGCTTAAATGTGCCAATTCTTATGTATCATCACATCCAACCTCAAAATATCGCCAAAGAAAAATGGCAAACGAATTTTACGGTTGACAATGGCACCTTTGATAGTCAAATGGCCTATTTGCTAAATTTCGGTTACACCACAATTTCACTAGAACAACTCTCACAAGCTTTAACCAATCACCAAAAACTTTCCCAAAAAAGTATAGTTTTGACCTTTGATGACGGCTATGAAGATATCTACACTTACGCCTTTCCCATTATCCAGAAGTATCAGCTGAAAACTAATTTAATGATTGCGACCGGTCTTATAGGAAACCCAGACTATTTACATTGGCAACAATTAAAAGAAATGACGGCAAGCGGGCAAGTTTTTGTCTATAACCACACCTGGTCGCATAATAACCTCACAAGCTCAACAGGTGAAAAAATAAAATATGAAATACAAACAGCCAATTCTCAGCTGGAAAATTATTTAGGCGTTAAAACCAACATTTTTGCCTATCCGTATGGCTCTCAGAATTCAAATGTAATCAATATATTAAAAGAAAACAGCTTTATCGCCGCAGTATCCACACTTCCCGGTCAAACCCAGTGCGATTCATTCATCATGAGCTTGCATCGCACCCGCATCGGCAACTCGCAACTCAAATCGTACGGAATTTGACAAGACTATCCCATAGTGATTTAATGCCGCTGTCGACAATTCAATAGGCAATTGCTAGAATCAAACTAATGCCTCAAGCCAAATATAAACGCGTCCTTATTAAACTCTCCGGAGAAACATTCTTAGGAAAACGAAAATTCGGCATCGATCCCAAATTTACCCAGTGGCTTGCCAGAGAAATCGGCAAAGCAAAAAAAACCGGTGTCCAAATGTCGGTGGTAGTTGGCGGCGGTAATATCTTTCGCGGAACATCAGCAGAAGAACATGGCTTAGAGCGCACGGTTGGTGACTACATCGGCATGTTGGCAACAATCATGAATTCACTGGCACTACAAGCAGCCCTTGAAAAAGAAAAAATCCCCACCAGGGTTTTAACCTCAATAGAAATCAAAGACGTGGCCGAACCTTATATTAGAAGAAGAGCTATCCGTCACTTGGAAAAAGGCAGAGTGGTTATTTTTGCCGGCGGTTCAGGCGCGCCCTACTTTACAACGGATACAACAGCTGCCCAACGCGCTCTTGAAATCGAGTGCGAGGTAATCTTGAAAGCCACCAAAGTTGATGGCGTCTACAGTAAGGATCCCACAAAGTATAAAGATGCCCAGAAACTGGAAAGTCTTTCGCTTAAAAAAGCTTTAACCAATAAAGATATCGAGGTTCTGGACAACAGCGCACTTTCTCTTTGTCTGGATCACAAAATTCCAATTTTAGTTTTTAATCTTCTCCAAGAGGGCAATATCGAAAAAGCTGTCTCCGGCGAAAAAATCGGCACACTTATATCCTGAGCGAAACCGAAGGATTAATATCCTTACCAATTCTGCCCAACCCATAGTAATATTAGCTCCTTTTTGTTAAAATATTAAGCATGTCAAAAGAAACTTTAGATAATTTTGGGCAGACTAGCAAAAACCTCAATAATGATCTAACAACGTTGCGCCAAGAATTAATAATAGCAATTCAGCGTCAAGCCAGAAGAGGTTCACTCAATTTTACATATAGAATATTAAGTCCAGATACCAAACTATTATTTCTAATTGAAAGTGGGTATGGTCGTTTCTTTGCTGAAGTCTTAACAAGACCTGAAATCCGTGTATCAGAACTAGAACCAGCCGACAATCCTTGGGAATTAATTCTTGATTATCCTTCTGTATCCTCAAAAAACGTATGTCGCCAAATTCCCGCTTTTCTCTGGTCTTATTATCCTCACTTTCCTGAACTTCAAATAAACGTTTTCAAAAGTCTTAGAGATTTTCACACCCATAATCGTGCGGCTAATGTTAAAATTTAAAACCTATTTAGTCTCAATTAGCCGCTTATTGCCCCTCTAACGGCTTTTTGCCTGTTAAAACAAGCTAATCATCATCTAACTAATTGTAAAAGACGCAAAAAAAGTCTTATTAGTAGTAATAGGGGAGAAATGGATCATTAATGGTCAATAGTAAATGGCAGACAGCCAATCGCAAAATGGAGAAAGCAATAAATAAAATAAAAAACATGGACTATAAACCATTAATCATAAACCACCCTTCATGCCCTCTCAGCCTCGATCTACGTCGCAAAAGTATCATTGTGCGACGCATTACTAAAAGGAAATTATGACCCATTTATCTGCAGAGGACTATAGAATAATAAAAATGTAATTGGAAATTTGAAATTGATAATTATTGCTGTTTATCGCCCAAAAAGACCCCTTCCCCAAAAAACCTAGAAATCCTATTTCAAGACGTTAATTAGCACCTCATAGTAAAGGCCGCTAACTTTGCCCACACCACGCTTGTGAAGAAGATAGCAGCGTATTCACCTTCTAATCTGTTAGATATCAACCAATATCATTATCAGCATTTGTGATAATTTGAACTTAAATATTTTTTTCACGATTTTAGACATACTTTTTCACGAAAACTATAACTATATCAAACTATATCACCAAATACTCTCCTCTATCTCCTCTACTTCCCTTTTTCTAAAATTTTTTTGAAGCTATTTTGAAGCTAAAATAATTTGTTGATTGTCGATTGTTAACTGTTAATTATCACCAATATCCCTCTTCTCCGATAATAACTATGGGTCCTAACTTATCCACCCCACCTTGTCGTAATTAACACAATTAATGCCACAATAGAAGCAATACCTATATACTCATAAACAGATCTTCTTTTTAACCCTTCGACTATGGCAAATTGCCCTATGCCCAAAAGTACGTACATAACCGTCACCAAAATTAAAGCCCCATTAATCGGCTCAAGTGGCCAAAAAGAAAAAATCATGGCCATTTGCGCACTCACCAATGTAAAAACCCCAGCATAAAGCGCTACTTTTCTCGAAATATACTCCTCAAGATCCACCGACCAAAGCTGAACAACATAAAGTGGTCCGGTAATCAGAGAAACTCCCAGAGCATTCAAATAGAACTGAAAATGCAGTGAGAGAAGTACGTTTATTAAAAAAAATGCAGCAACAAGCGTAAAAAGCATCCCAACCGCTCGAGCCGCCCGATGCAAGGCTATTGTCCTAACAGCAGCCACATTGTAAATATTGGCTGTCAACATCAAAAGGTAAACGCTGATCCCAAACGTAAGCGCAAAGGGCAGCCTGGTTAGCCATCTAACCGGCAGCAAAAAATAAAAGAGTGATGCGCCTACTACAAAGTAAACCGGCAGCAAAAGCAGCAAAAAATATTTAGCACCGGCAAGCTCACCCCAAAGTGAAAAAACAGCAAGCAGTAAAGTTGAAAGTGCTAAAAAACCGATTGTTGCGAATCTTAAATTTTCCGGAACTGTCTGTGTCGCAACCAGCACTACTGTCAAAAAAAACGACATTAGCACAAGTTTTTGCCGCTTTGTTATCTGGTAAGAAGTAATTCTCGAAAATAAGCTTGACACTTCTCTTTTTACCTAAATCACTTGCTGCTAATTTTTAAATAGTGACAAATAGCAACTGCCAGTGCATCCGCTGCGTCATCAATGTAACCGTTTTCAGGCTTAGACAACTTTCTCTTCCCCAAGTATTTCATCACATGTTTTTGAATTTCTTTTTTATCGGCTCTTCCCGATCCGGTCAGAGTGTGCTTAACATGAAGACCTTGATACTCAAATATGGGCACCCCATAACCAGCAGCTGTTGAAAGAATTACTCCTCTGGCCTGCCCTACTGTCATCGCCGTTCGGGAATTAATTCCGAAGAACAATTGTTCTATAGTTACGCAATCAGGGTTAAACTTTTTAAGCAGCCTTACCAAATCTTTTTGAATACTATTTAACCTCAAAGGCATTTCCATCTCTTTGGGCGTGACAATGCAGTTGTAATCAATGAGTTTAAGGCTTTTAGAGGATCCTTTTTTTAGGGTTTCAATTACCCCATAGCCAGTAGTAGCAGTGCCCGGATCGATACCAAATATTATCATATTTTGCAAATTCTAAATTCTAAATTCTAAATTCGAAACAATGCACAATTTTCTAATTTTCAAATTTTTTAGAATTTTTGGAATTTACCCATTTGGATTTCCTTAGAGTTTAATGTTTAGGATTTCGAATTTTACCGTCTCGGTCTTGGCCCATCGTATTCCACGTCTTTTTCAGTTAGCCTCCTTACCGGCTTTTCGCGCAAAGACTCTTCAACCACATGGGCAACCAGCCCTGGCACTCTCGCAATAATAAAGAAGCCTTTGCCGCTTTTTGGATGAAAGCCCATCTCAAGCAGCAGTGCCGCAAAAATTCCGTCAATATTTAGCGGCAGTTTCTTAGATCCAGTTGAAAGTTCTTTTTCAACCTCTTGGGCAAATTTCACATATTTACCATAAAAACCCAGCTCTTTGGCAATTTCCAAGAGTCTTATGGTTCTGGGATCGGTCGAATAAACCCTATGCCCAAACCCGCTCACCCGCTTACCGTCTTTGTTAAAATCATCAACCAATTTTGCTACACCTTCATTTTCATATTTTTTTAGAGTTTTCATTGACTCTTCAATTGCCCCGCCATGATATTCGCCAAACGCCAAAACTCCAGCAGACACTGCAGCTTGAAGTGGTGAGCCTCCGGAATAAACATTTCTTGCGGCAACAACAGAAGATGGTTCTGTACCATGATCAATAGCAATCGTCAGCATAGCATCCAGCATCTTCTCGCTGTTTTTGTCCGGCATCTCACCCTTTAAAATTAAATAAATTGCGGCTGTAAATGATTTACTACCCGCGAGTTTGGTCAAATCGTATCCATAAACATGAGGCTTCCCCTCAACGTGGTGTGTAATAGATGTTCGATAAGGCTTAGACATAATACAATTATAACCTTATAAAACTATTCCTTTCCATGATAGATTTCTGCTCCGACCCGCCCTGATTTTATTGTCACCAAGTAACCAGATTGTCTCTTCAGATCCGTTTCAACCTGTTCTGGATTCAAGTCCCTGAAATAAGCAATTCCTGCAATAACTTCCTGAAAATCTTGCTGGTCAAATATAGCAGGTCCTTGTTCTCTAACAGCTTTCAACAAGAAATTTTCAAGTTGTCGAGATGTAAGACTTCGCAGTTCTTTATTTACGATTTCCGTGTCTGCGTATGTGTTAGATAAGTGGATTTGGGTACCTTCAAACAAAGGTTTTGATTTTCTCGAAACACCCGGCCTCCTAACACAAACAGCTTCCACTAATACATTAGAATTACTGAATCGTTTATTAATCTCCTCAACCTCTATTGGGTTGTCATCAAATATCATAACCATGGTTTGCCACTGTTCAAAGTCTATACCTGCGCCTTTTGGTTGAGTTTCTGGATACTCATATTGAAGCTTAAAATTCTTATGCGGCTTCTGGTTAATAACCTGTTCTAAAAACTTCGCCTTAGGTTCATCTGTAAGCCATACTTCATCGACTAGGCCTGCGTCGAGTAAAGGCACTGATTTTTTTAATTGAAACGTTGGATCACCAAAAGTCAAAATTGCAATGTTAACTGGTTTTCCCAATGAATTTCTCAAGCGCTTTAAGGACTCTCTGGTATCTGGGTAAAAATCGGGTTTGTATCGGGTAGCGGCATATATTTCGTCTATCTTTTGATCAACAGATACGCCTTCAAATCCCCCACTTGTCAGTTTAGAGCATAAATCGTTCAACCCTCGCATGATTCGATCTAAACTGACCACTTTGGACAATTCCTGAAGTGCATGAGACAACAATCTTTTTTCTAGCTCAGGTTGATAAACGAGCCTACCTTTTGAGCTAATCCTTGATAATTTGTCACAGCAATCTATAACATCTTGCGGTATACCAATTTCCCTCAACGAGTTTTGACAAGCTTCTTTACTTTCAGTGTATCGAAGAGCCGTGTCGTCCAAGTCTAAAATTACCCAAGGAGCTTCCGCCACAATATTGCTTCTGTCATCGTGAACGATATATCCTGATTCACCAACCGAAATTATTGTCTTATCTTTTCCGGCAAGACTCTCTAGTCTAAATTGCTCCTTCTCCCTTTTTTGTATGAAATTTTGCTCGGGCTTTAAAGCAACATCTAGGTCTTTTGTAGGTTCGCTCATAACATTAAATCACCTTTTTTATTAAACCAGGAATGTCCTCAAATTGCTTAGCAACAATAGCTCCAGAATTCTTCAAAATCTTTATCTTCTCATCCATTGTTGCTTCTAATCCAACGATTGCACCGGCGTGACCCAAACTCGTATCCTTAGGCAACTTTTCTGCAAATTTTCCGGCTAAATATATAATAAACGGTTTTGTAAATTTACCTTCTCTAATCAGCCTTGCGGCTTCAATTTCTGCACTGCCCCCTACTTCGCCAAAGGCAACAACCGCGCGTGTTTGCCTGTCTTTTTCAAACTCCAGAAGCAAATCGGCAAAAGTAGTTCCGGTAAGCAAATCACCGCCAATTCCCACAACAGTCGACTGCCCAAATCCGCTTTCAGTAATTAACATTCCAAGTTCAGAGCACATTCCTCCTGATTTTGAAATTACGCCAATGGGACCTTTGGAAAAAACTTTGTCAGGGTTAGGCCCTCCAATAGAACCAATTTTGCCCTGACCCGGGCTAATCGCGCCAACCGAAGCCGGCCCCAAAACCTGCACATTCTTTTCGCGAGCACGAGCCAGAATTTTGGCAACATCGAAAATCGGAACTTTTTCTACAAAGATATGAATCAGGGGAACTTCAGCCTGCCCGCTTGCCGAGCCGCGCGAGGCGGCCAGGGCTTCAATTGCTTCCATTGCCGCATCCAGTGCCAGCAGTGGCGGCACATAAACCATCGCAACATCAACAGGACCAACTTGCTCTATTGCCTCCTTGACGCTGTTAAAAACCGGCACAGTATCAACTTCCTGCCCGCCCTTCCCTGGTGTCACTCCAGAAACAACCTTAACTCCATAATCCAAAAGTTCCGAAGTTACCGGCGCCCCAGATCTACCGGTAATCCCTTGAATTAACACTCTTGTTTCGCGGTTAATTAAAATAGCCATTATTCTATCTTTTTTTTAAATTCATTTGATAATTCAACCATTTTTTTGCAAGCTACCGGAATCGGCGTTTGGGGCCCGAACAAATGAATATCAAATCCTTCTTTTTTTGCAAATTTAGCAAGCATTGCATACGCTTCTTTTTGCCTCGGTCCTCCGCGCCTGACAACGATTGGATAATTAGGCTTTGGTTTCACGGATTTTAACCCCTGCGCAAAACCGCTTAATGTTTCAAAAATATCCGTAAAATTGGCAACAGCCCCAGCAACCAAACAACCGCTAATTCCATTCTTAGAAAGCGTTATTTTTGTCAGCTTCTCTACTTTTTCTCTCGGTGGGTTTCCGCTGTATTCGGTGTAATTAGCGCACTTTCCCCCGCTTGCTACAACCGAATCCATTATCATTAAACTTGCCCCGCCGCCGCTGGCCAGAATTGCAACGTCTCCATCCAACTCTATAAAAGTTGAGCCGGCACTCCCCCGATAATCTTCTGCGTCAATTTTTCTGGCTTCAAGTTCCCGCTTTGCAATAATAGCTCCAATCGCACCTTTAGGCAAAACATCTAAACCTTGCTGCCTAACCAAACCGTTATCGTCGAGAATCACTTTGGCATCGATAGCCATATACCCGTCATTCTGATCCCGCTTTGCGGGAGAAGAATCTTGAGATCCTTCGCTATCACTCAGGATGACACTTTGTGTCACTTTTGCAACCGGATTAACCTCAACCAAGCGGCAATCATAACGCCAAAAGGCATCCCAAAGCCGCATCACAAAATCAACAAGCTTTTCGTCTTTTCCAAATAATTTGTGGAGATCTTTTTCCGCTGGCCCCCTTATTGGGTTAATCTCATACTTAACAATTGCGGCAGGATCTTGTACTTTTACTTCCTCAATATCGACTCCTCCACGATACGAAAACAGCAAAAATGGCAGCTTTCTTCGCGTATCATAGGTAATCGAGACATAGTATTCTTCTTCTATTTTGACCCACTGCACCAGATTAATAAATTTAACTTCTTCCCCCTGAAATTCACTGCCGAATTTTTGGCGGCAAAATTCAACTAACTTTTTCTTGGTTTTAAAAATTTCGATCCCACCAGCTTTACCGCGTTTGCCCGAAAGCACCTGTAATTTAGCTAGCAATGGAAATTTAAGGCGCTTCCTGGCCTCACGGACCTCTTCTATGCTTGCGCACGTAACAAAAAACGGGCTCTCAATCCCCGCTTTTGAAAGTATCTTGTGCCCTTCAAATTCGTATAGTTTCATAATTTACAAACCTATTTGTGGTTCTATCGTTTAAGTTATATCAGCAGGTCGCCTTGGCACCTTTCATCGAGTCAAACTCGATTTCAGTCATGCCAATGGCGCTCCTCTGATATAATTTTACTACTTAAAAAGTTTATAAACAGAAGTAGCGATAAATTATAATTCTAACATGCAAATAACAAGCGCAAAAGAAGCGGATATTCAAGGCATTTTAGCTCTTCAAACCCAAATTTACAGAGTGGATGCTTTAGCTCCAAACGCAGCTGAAACCCTAAAGAATCAGCTCCAAGATAAATGCTGTGATGTTTTAATCGTTAAAAAAGATAGTCATATCGTCGGCACAGCCACAATTTACTACATCAAAGTCGCCGCAAGAGGAAAACCCTATGCGCTGCTTGAAGGGCTTGTTGTTGACAGAAAACAGCGCCACCTCGGCATAGGCTCCAAACTTTTCAAAGAATGTGTTGAAGTAGCAAAACGTAAAAATTGCTATAAAATGATTTTTACTTCCGGAACAGATAGAAAAGATGCTCAGGATTTTTACCAAAAATTAGGGTTTAAAAAATGGGGCGCAGAATTTAGACTTAATCTCTAAAAGGTAAACTCAACCAATTTCCTATAGCTGTATTAGGGCTTTTTGAGCTTCTTGCAAACCAACTAGCTGAGCTATTGCAATATCAGACTCGGAAAATGAATCAAGAGCTTTCAATCTTAATCCTTTTAAATCGGCTAATGAGATTCGCAATCCCGACATTTTCCTACTATTGTTTGTAACTTCAAATAGTGTGGATTCAACAATTGCCGCGGAAAAATTCGCCAAATCTTGATCCCAACCCCAGTATACTTCACCTCGTGTAGTTTGAATCCAAGAAAGTACCCTATCAAATGCCATGACAGCCGCAGGCGAAATCGAGACCCTATCACGATCACGATCGCTCAATGGGACATACCTTTCTCTTTGTGAAACCATTTTTAAACTTTTCAGCTCGAAATTATTATGGGACAAAATTTAACACATTTCTATGCAAAATGCAAATTTTTGTTATTCAGAAGAAATCTTAATCACTTACTTTTGCCAAAACCTCGTCTGCAATATAAGAACCTATTTCACAGAACCTTGTATTGACTCCAAAATTTTGTCGTCAATATCAAAATTGGCATAAACCCTCTGCACATCATCAAGTTCATCTAACTTATCAATCATTTTTAAAACCTTAGAAGCAACATCAACGTCATCAATAACAACAGTCGTCGTCGGCTTTTTAATAATTTCAGCGCTTTTGACAACCAAACCTTTGCTGACTAATATATTCTTTACTTTTTCGACATCCGTTGGCTTTGTAAAAACTTCTACAAGTTCCCCTGCATCTTCAACATCTTCAACATCTTCAACATCTTCAGCACCGCTATCTGCCGCAATTTCAAAAATTTCATCTAATGTTTTTCCGCTCCTTTCAACAGTTATGAGTCCGCTGTCTGCAAACATCCACGAAACAGCACCTCTCGAAGCAAAAGTGCCTCCGCCTTTTTCAATTGTTCCTCTGACTTCCGGCGTTGTACGGTTTTTATTATCAGTAACCGCTTCCACAATTAAAGCAACTTTTCCCGGCGCGTATGCTTCGTAGGTAACTGATTCAATAGATTCTACACCTGTCGAAGGGCCTAGTCCTCGATCAATTGCCCTGTCAATATTGTCTTTTGGCATATTGGCTGCTCTTGCCTGATCTATAGCCAGCCTTAGTTTGAAATTAGAAGCCGAGTCTCCTCCGCCACCTTCACGAACAGCAATAGTAATTGCTTTGCCAAGCTTAGTAAAAGCCTGCCCGCGCTTGGCATCCTTAACACCTTTTTGCCGTTTAATTGTGGACCATTTGCTATGTCCGCTCATATTTCGGGATACACGGAATTATACAATATAAACTGTCGGAAATTGTGAAAAATATTATGAAAATATAATTGAATAATATATTTACTCACATCATGCCCATATTGTTTCATTTTTTTCACTCATTGACTAGTTTTCACAAATCTTCTAATGTTGTTTTTATGCTTGCAAGTCAATCTAAAAACCTCAAAGAGGAAACAAATTTAGAAACACTCACAAAGCTTGCAATTGAAGCTGCTGTTTCTTCTGATTGGAAACAGGCAGAAAAAATCAATAAAAAAATCATTAGTCTTGATGAAAACGATGTTGAAGCTTTAAACCGTCTGGCTCGGGCTGAGGTTTGTGAAGGCAATATCAAAAAAGCCGAAAAAACTTATAAAAAAGTTGTCGAGCTTGACCCTTATAACATCATTGCCAAAAAAAACCTGGAAAAACTCACCAAAATCCCTAAGAACAATGGATACTCCAACGGCAACAGCTACGCAAGTAACAATGGCTCAACTGACGGCAGCTTCTCTAATTATTTTCTCTATGAGCCTGGCAAAACTAAAATTATTCAACTTTTAAATCTCGCGCCTCCTTCTACCATCGCCGGCCTGAATTGCGGCCAAAAACTCACCATGACACTTAAAAAACACAGTGTATGCATTGCCAACGAGCAGGGCATATATTTAGGAGCACTGCCGGATGATCTCTCACACAAACTTATTACTTTTATAAGTGGAGGCAATAAATACGATGTATATGTAAAATTTTCAACAAGTAAAAAGTTAACGGTATTTATTAGGGAAACAGAAAGATCAACTAAATTCGAAAACCAGCCTTCTTTTCACACAAATTCTTAAAATTAAGCCGCTTTCTTTTTAAGATCCCGAAGCAAGATTTCTCCACTCAAATTCTTTCCAGTATGATAAACATCATCTCTTTCTACCTCATCCTTTTCAATGCTTGGTACATCTTTCGCTGCTGTTATTTGCGCAAGCTGAGATTTGAGACGCTCTATTTCGTCCTGATCATTCCCTGTTTTGTTAAGTACATTCACACCAAAGTCTTTTTCCCAAAAAAAAGGCTCTCTATCAGTTGGCACTCTTCTCTCTTCTTCACTGACGCTGGGCAACTGCTCCTTTTTTCCCGGCTTGCTATCCACATCTTTTTCACCATGAAATTCTTCATTATCTTCTAAAGTTTGGGCTTTTTTTTGTTCTTTGACCAGAGATTGAAGAGCAATTATGAAGGATACGACCAGAATAATAATACCAATTATTACGAAAATCATTCAAAGTAACGGCTGGCAAAATCCAAGCCTATTATTATCATTATTTCTCCACTTTCTTGCAAATTTTTCGCTTCAGTTATATCACAGTCAAATATATTTGCCAAATATCTCGCACTGTAAGAATCTTTACTTTCAACAACTATCTGCGTTTTCTCTTGCTCCTGCTCACTGTCACTAACCTCAATTACGTTTCCGCCTACGCTCTTAACAAACATAGCTGCAAGGCTCAAAGCCTCTAGCTTTCCAGAACTATTTTTTATCTGAATATTTTTGCCTTCTTCAACCACCTCACGATTTTCCATGTACTCACTTACTGCGCGATTCAAGGACGCGGTATCTGCTCCCAACACCTGCTTACTGTCACTATTGATAATTTCTTCCTGATAACCAGAAAGGTCGGCGAATTTCAGTGATTCCGTACTTGCGCCTTTGAACTGCCACCAAAGCTTAAATGCATCAATTCGGGTAATATTTGTCGCCGATATGTTATCACTAAAACCAGTTGTCAAAATTTTGAAAGGAGTTGTAATCGATGCAAAATTTACAAACATTTTTTCTGCCACCTTCTCATCCATTTCGCTTCTATTTGTAAGTTTTATGAAATTGCCAATCTTAGTGCCATAAGTTTGAGAAAGCGTATCTATTAACTCGACTCCGGATTTTTCCAGAGATGAAGAAATTTTATCAAGAGGCCGACCAATGCTTCCTGTTTCATAAAGCGTTTCCCCGCTTAAAACAAGAACCGCAACATTTTTAGAATCAGGCTGGTAAATAAAAACTGAAGGATTAATACTGTCTACAGCAACCGCAAATGACGATTTGCTATCCCATTTAGAATCGCTTATTTGGTTTTTAAGTGAAAATCCTTTGGCAATACCGTTAACTATCGCAAACAATAAAGTTACCGTAATAAATACGGCCACTAAACTGCGCAGCTTAGATCTATCTTGCTGCTTTTTCCAAGCTTGCCCTGAGATTATCGAACGGGCTTGTTCACGACCCACTTTAACTTCCTTTCTAGAAAGCTGTATGCCCTATTTTGTCGTGAGGTTGCCTATCGCAAGAAACAACCTACTTTTGCCAGATACCGTCTAGTATCTGGCTCATTTTCCCTTACCTTTACCTTTACCGATGATTTCAACGTGCGGTGCAATTGAAACGTGCTTAATATTTACCGCTTGCTTTTCCAATCTTTCGCGCTTCAGCTTCTTCTTCTCGCCTTTATAATATCCGCTTCCACCCATATTATTCCTCTCTGCTAGCGGATATTACATCGCTTTTCCGCAGGAAAAGGAAGATATTTATATCAGAGGAGCGCCCTTGGCATGACCGAAGGGTACCAAGGCGAACTGCTGATATACCTCTACCTAAATTTTAGCAAGCAAAGCCCAGTAGAAGCAACAAATCACAGTGAAACAACCCAGTTTCTAAACCTGTCAGCCTGCAGGTAGTCAGGGTTTTCAACCAAAAACTCGTCTAAAAATCCGCCAATTGCGCGGGCAGCTAGTATTACTCTCAGCTTTTCGACGCTATATTGCCGTTTAATAAGTTTTTGAAATATCTGCTCAGCCAGTTTGGTACTCTTCAAAACACTGAAAACTCTTTGAATTAAATAGCCAATATCATAACCTTCAACGCTGTCTGCCTTTGCATGCTCACCATCAATCAGCCCAAGTTTGCCAGAATCAAGCACGAATAAATGCCAAGGGGTAAAATCCCCGTGTCTTGGCTTAACTTGCAGTTTTGATACTCCCATTTTGACAATAGTTAACAAATTCTCCAAACCATGTTGCTCGTAAACATTTTCTGGGATACTATCCAACCAAGATTTTGTTTTATTGACAAACCATTCTTTGTGGTTGCTCGCATCAACATTATCAGAACTTTGTACGCCATTAATATTCAAACCCCCAATTGCCTCAGAAAAATTAATAACAGAACCAAGATTTTTTGCAAAATTCCCAGAAACAATAGCCGTGTTTGGGTAATTAACTAATGGTCTTCCTTCGAATCTATCGGTTACCAAATAAAAAAGTTTATCTTTGTAAAAACCGCTGTCCCAATTTTTAGGAACCCAAAAACTGGATCTTACTCTGGGAAGGCTTTTATTAAAAGCAGAGTTCCAATTGTATTCAATTTGAGTAGTCGCACTGATCCCTTCTGTTGTTGCCAGTTTTAAAAACAACTTGCGATTATTTTTTTCAAGAAATCCCAACACATGTCTTCCTCCCTGCCAAATTTTATTAACTTTATATTTCTTCTCAAAAAATTTCCTTGCCTCATCCAAATCTAAATCGCTGCCCAACCGATAATCTAAAATTTTCCCATTAACTTTTATTTTAAAAGCTCTATTTTTCATTAAGTTTGATGATTAATTCATTATAGCTAAAACTCGTAGCATTTTTTGACACGTAATGCTAGAATTCTCCTCATGCAAGAACAAGACAGACACAACAACGCCGGACCAAGTAACCCAGATCGTAAGAGGTTTTTAATTGCTTTAGGAAGTTTAGGTGCTGCGGGTGCTACAACTTTAGCACTTTGGCGAGCTGGACTTCTCGATTTTGTTCAAAGATTAGAAACCGACGGCAGAAGAGTTGAAATAACGCGAATCCCTGAAGAGGTCAAGTCGCGAGAAATCGTCATACCCGGTGTAGACGATATGTATACTAGTAGGCGTCTAGTAATTGACGTTGCGAGTGGGAAGTACACTGATGAAGATTATTATAGTGGCGAGCCGAATCCTCCTACCACTGACTTGTCCATTCCACAAGTTATAGAAGCAACGAATCAAGAAATTCGTCAAGTGAACCATTTAGTTGACAGCGATAGACAAACAAAAACTGCTGAGATTATTGTGGAAAACAGAGACTATGTATATAGCTTCATTAATCCATATAGTAGGGGTGAAATTGTCTTTCATGTTCCTCAGGATATGCCAGTAAGTTTAAGATTGTACGAATGGCAAAGCTTCCAGTTGGCTCTGTATAATGCAGTTGGTAACGATGACCTGATCTATGAAAACTCATCTGAGCACTTGAAACGTCTCAGGGAGGATTGGGATAGTAAAAGGGGAAGATACTTGGGTCCATGGTCAAGATATGAACATGATGGAGAGGAAATCGCTACTAAAATTGGGGCTCTTTCAAACGTTGTAGATGCCTCAAGATACATGGATTTATAGACTATAATAGGTATGACAATAGTCCTGCTTGGGGTGGTAGTAGACGCCTCATAATTAATGCGCTCACAGTTATGAGATTTTTTCCCAGAAGTTTTGTAGCTACAGTTGATTCGCTCAATATTCGTGAGCGCACTGTTTTTAAAGAAATTGCTACAGAATCGATCAAGGGTCTACAAAGTGTGGCTCTGGATGAAAAAGGGGTAGAAGATTTATTTGACCCCGCACTTCTTTCTTACATCAGATCGTAGCAATTCTTAGAATATTTTTCTCGAGATCAAATCCTCAAAATGCTTGCTTTTCTCTTTTTTCAACTCCCTTAAATCTTCCCAATGCTCGGCTAAAATTTTTGAAGCATGTTTGCCCCCAACCAATTCCGGCACCACTACATAATCCGCCCCCGCTTCATAAATTTTGATAGCATCATGCATCCAGTAAGAAGTTGAAACAATCGGGCCTCTAAAGTTTTTATCTCTGGCAAATTTGATAAGTTGATAATTATCCCCCTCGTCACTATCAGTTATCACCAATAATTTTGCGCGACCAAGCTCCAACTCTTCCAACACTTCCGGATCCGTAATATCACCAAACACCGCATTATAACCTTCGGCTCTCACGCTCTTATAAATTTCTGGATTAAAATCAACAACAACAATCAGGTTTCTATCTTTTATTTTTGAAGACAGAAATTTTAAAATATCCGAACCCATTTGCTCAGCACCAACCAATACAACATGGTCTTTAAGATTCTGGCGATTGGCAACGTATGGATCACGGTTTTTTTCTGGAAAAAGTTTTGCCATTAACGGTGAAACGAATTTGTATATTTTGTCACCGTATAATATTAGATAAGACGACATAGTTATCGTCACCACTCCAACTGCAGCAACAAGGGCGACTTCACTGCTTGTAACATGCCCTAAACTTCTGCCAACCGCCATCAATATCAGGGAAAACTCCGATATTTGTGCAACAGTAACTGAAACTAAAAATGAAGTTCGGTTTCTAAATCCTAAAGTAAGCATAATGGCAATCACAATCAAAGGATTCCCAACCAATACAAATAAGGAAAGAAATATAGCGTGAGGAACATTAAGAAACGCTGTCCCGCCGGAGAGTGATGCCCCCAAAACAATAAAGAAAATTACTACAAAAAAATCTCTTAAAGGTTTGATACGAGCCGAAATCTGAATTCTATATGGGCTTGAAGCAATAGCTACCCCTGCTAAAAAAGCCCCGATTGCGATTGAAAAACCAGAGCTTTCGGCAATCGCTGATAAGAGAAAAGCCCAGGCAATAGCCGAAACAAATAATAATTCAACAGAAACCGAGGTAAGCCTAAACAAAGTTTTAAGGACAAATCTGGCAGCCAGATAAGTAAAAATAACCAGTAACAGTCCTTTTGCTAAAATCAGTAAAATCGTTGTTAGCGACGGGGCATGGCCGTTTCCAAAACCTGAAAGTAACATTAAAGCTAAAATCGCAATGAAATCCTGAACTAGCAAATATCCAACTGTTATTTTGCCGTAAAGCGACTGTAAATCGTGCTTTTCCGTTAACAACTTAATAATAATAACTGTCGAGGAAAAAGTTAGCGCAAACGCTATATAAATTGAAGGAATTACAGAAAAACCTAGCGTATTTATAATTACAAACCCAACCAAAGCCGTAAAAATTATTTGGCCAATACCTGTTAAAATTGCTGCTTTGCCAACATATTTTAAATCATCAACCTTAAGTTCAATTCCTACCAAAAATAGCAAGAAAGCAATTCCTAAATTAGAAAAAAACTCAAATAATTCTTGATTGACACCTTCAAAAACAGTAAAAATTGAAATGAGAATGCCCGCGAAAATATAGGCGACAATAAGCGGCTGCTTTAATTTACGGGCGATAATCCCAAGCACTGTTGTAACTGCTAGAATTATTGAAAGATTTAAAAATAAATGAGGCATGGCAGAATTTTAACTAAGATTTAGAATGGCACTTTTAAGCTCTTTTGGCAAGTCCAACCTGAATGACAAAGGAGATTTTGTCTTAGAAATCTTGAATCCTAAGAAGCTGGCATGCAAAAACAATCTGGGACACCAGCTTAAATCAAATTTTAAAAGTTTTGTTGGGGAATAAATTCTATCGGAAACAACCGGATGGCCGATACTTTTCAGATGAACCCTAATTTGGTGTGTTCGGCCGGTTAAAGGCATTATTTTTAAAAGTGCATATTCTCTCCCGTGATTATTTAAATAATTTATTCTAGATTTAGTAAAATTTTTTTCATGTAAAATATTTTCAAATTTCTTATCATCAAACTTGTGTTCCTTAATGACTTCGTATCTGGTCACCGAATCCCTCCCTCCGCTTTCTAAACCTACGAGGTTGTTGATCCTCGAACCTCGTAGGTTGCTTTTGTGAACAATTCCAAACTTTCCAAATTTGCCAATTCTGCCAATTTGCGCGGTAATAGAACCTGTATCATTTTTTACTTCTCCATGAACAAGGGCAATATATTCTTTCTTTACGTTTCGCGCCTTAAATTGCTTTTGCAAAAAATCAAAAACTTTTTGTTTTTTAGCAACAACTAAAAGCCCGGAAGTTTCCCGATCCAGCCTGTGAACTATTCCAACTCTATCCCCAATCCCCAAATCACCTTTTGAAAGTTGAAAATAATCAGAAAGCTGATCCTGAAGCGTCTCTTCACGAGTTGTCTCTGACCGGTTAACGACTAAACCCGAAGGCTTATTAACGACCAATACATTCTCATCTTCGAAAACTTTTCCAAACTTCATTTTCTCCTTTTGAAAATATCAACAAAAACTACTAAAGACCCAGTTGTTAAAAAGGCATCTGCAACATTAAAACTTGGCAAAGCGCCAATAGAAATAAAATCCCTCACACAACCAACATTTACGCGATCAATAATATTAGAAAGTCCCCCGCCAAAAATTAGCGCAAGCCCTACTGTTACCGCGAATCTTTTTTCGTGAGTCAAAAGCCAGAAAACAAAGGCGACGACAAATAAAATCACCAAAGTAGCATTGAAACCAATCCCGAATGCGAAATTCTGATTGCAAACAACGGTAAAATATTTTTGGGCGAGTGTTTTGGTTAACTGATCAAGAAGAATAACAAGGATAACTATTGCCCAAAGAGTGAACCTTCTGTCAATAATCACTGGCCAACAATCTCACTTCTTCGCCTCAATTGCACTCTCACATTTCAAACAATAAACTGCCTCCGGCTTTACCTCAAGTCTTTTAATTTCAATTGGCTTTTTACATCTTTCACATTTGCCATAAGTCCCGTTTTTAATTTTTTTGAGCGCTGCTTCAATTTCCTTAAGGTCGCGCTTCAATCTCTGCTCAAGTACTACTACCCTTTCATGGCCGGAAAGAACGCCGGCATCTGTCCCGGGCTCAACAATCAGTGCTCTATCCTCCGTTGAAAAAGGATCTTCGCTTCGAAGCCTGGAGATTTTGGCTTGAATCAACTTTCTTTGCTTGTTAACCCTGTTTGCTATTTTTTTTAAATCTATCATCGCTTAAACCTGAAAACTTGCAGAAGTTCAAAAAAACTTTTGCCTATTTCCGTACCTAGTAATTTTACTAAATTCAGAATGAATTTAGAAAGGTGCAGGGGCGAAAGCAAAATAGATCTGGCAACTAAATTCGCTTCACCTGAAGAGGTCAAAATTCTCCTGAACTTAAAAAGCCCTAGCAAAAATAAGCCGGCCAGATTTTGAATATCTGCTTTAATCTTGCGCCCACAGTGGGTATAAAATAAAACTAACCCAACAGCCAAAACTAATGCCGGCATCACCAAAGTATATTCAATTTGGCCAAAAATCCTATATTTAGCCTCTTTGAAAGGAAAAAGGCTTATTTCAAGAAGCGATAATAAAATCAGAGTTAGAGAAAAGAAAAATCCATGATTTCTCTTTATTTTGGCCAGCCGCTTTAAAACCCAAAAAACAACGGTGAGAACAACAGCATAAATTATAGGTACATACCCGCCAAAAAGAAAAAAATTGCTGACAGAAATCAAAATGGCTGCAAAAACTACAGGAGCGCCTATTATATCCAAAACGAACCAAAAATTTACCTGCTTCTTTTTAAGCAAAATGTAAATTGCAACAACTGCGCCAAGGATTGCTCCATACCAATCGAATCCATGGTAAACGTTGAAAAAAAATAGCTTTGAAATTGAAAAGCCGTAGAAATCCGAGCGCAGTAGAAAATCAACTACTCTCCCGCCAATTAATGCGCCAATTGCGCCGACTATTGCACTATCAAAAAGAATTTCGTCGTCAACCAATTCATGCCTGCCTGTACGAAAATATAAAAACAAGGCAAAAGTTGAGGCCAAAATAAAAACAAGAATCGAAATTAGCGCATTTAAGTTTCCAATTAAATTCATAGCTAATTTGTGTATTATATCTTACTCCAAACCTTAAGAATACAAATAAATCTAGAATGAGATATACCAGAGAAGCCCCGCACTGCGGGTACCTGCTGATATATCTAATAAATAATCTAAACTCGAAACTTTGAACCTAGTCTGCTATAAATGGTAGAATATAATTTAGGGTTAGAAAACCTTTTAGAATCTCTCTAAGCCTTTATGACTGCAACAGCTCATGCTTTGATCGGTGCTTCGATTGCTCTCAAAATTACCAATCCCCTACTTGGAATACCAATAGCTATTTTGTCACACTTTGTAGCAGATTTAATTCCTCATTGGGATGCCGGTACTAACCATAAAACGAAAAGCTTAACCCGCCTAAAAATTGAGGCAGCAGCAGACGTAATTTTGGGATTTTTATTAGCATTTTTAATTTTTTGGCGTCTTGTTCCTACTGAATATCTCTTTATCATGATTATTGCCGCTCAGCTTCCGGACTGGCTGGAAGCACCATCATGGATGTTCAATATTAAAGTCCCGCCGTTCACTTGGCTGGATTGGCTTGGCCACAAGTTGCAATCACGCATGCAGCTTCCTTGGGGACTGGTGACTCAAGTTGTAGTTGTAGGAACGCTAGTTATCTTCGCTCTTGGAAGCTCAAACTTCGGCCAAGCCCTCGCCTCAACTTTTTAAAATTACTCAAATATTTTGTCATACCTTCTTGCAAAAATTTTTTGCTATCGCAATTTTTCTTTGCAAATTCACTTTTTACATTGACTACTTCGCCCTCTCGACATACTGACCAGATCTAGTATCAACTCGTATCATTTCACCAGTTTTAATAAACAGCGGCACTTTTACAACCAAACCGTTTTCCAAAACCGCCTCTTTTTGGCTGGCACCAACCGTATTGCCGCGAGCTGAACCTCCGGTCTGGGAAATCTTGTAATCAACAATTTTTGGAATCTGAATATGAAGAGGTTTATCTTCAACACTATAAAGTTCAATTTCCATTCCCTCTTTCAAAAATTTTATTGCGTCGCTCACCAATCCCTTATCAATCGACACTTGCTCAAAGGATTGCATATCCATTACGTGAATTTGACTGTCGCTATATAAATATTGAACTTTTTTGCGGTCTAGACTCGCTTCAGTAACCCGCGCACCAGTATTAAATGATTTTTCGATCGTTCCACCAGTTGAAAGATTTTTAACCTTAACCCTAACATTCCCGCTTCCTCTGGCAATTGTTGTGTGCTCATACGAAACCACCAAAAAATACTGACCCTGATCTTCAAATACTGCGCCGGTCCTCAATTCAGTAACAGAAATCATAAAAAACTTTAATTTTTAGAAGATTTATTGCGGGAAACGCGAATTAAACCAGAAACTGGAATCACCTCTACCCCGCGTTTTTCAAGCTGATCCAAAAAAAGATTGGCACCAATTGAATCAGCTGCCATATGCCCAACGTCAATAGCGTTTATGTGGGCCTTTTTAAGTTCAACAACCGAGTCTTCCGGTATATGCATTTCAACTAAAGTTCCAACGCCGGCTTTAGCCAGTTCCACATAGAGTTCTTTAGAAGGATTGGTTCCTCCGGTAAACGAAACAACAATTTTGCCCGTTCTTGCCTTTGCGCTCCCAGACACAACACTAGGACCATTTTTCCCTCTCAACGCTTCCTCAAATTCTGGAATTTCACAAATCGCATCGACAATATCAGAAACGGTTTCAAATTCTTTTTCTTTTTTAGAAAGTAAATCCCGCATAAAAGCATCCCCGATATTATCCCAAACAGTGTGCAGCGCAAGAATCGGCACACCAAGAAGTTTTGCTATATCAATAGCCTGCGAATGGTTTAGCGGTCCAAATTTTCTTTTAACTAGCCCCATGCTTTCCTGAAGCAAACCATAGGCAACATTTTCTGGTACTCCTTTTTGGGCAAAAGTATCAACCAAAATATCCATAACTTCATGAAGGCTTGCCAACGCATGTCCGCTCGGATGATGGGCAATCAAAAGGTCAATACCTTCACCTCTTTCATTCAACCTATCAACCAAAAGCACCTCTGTACCGTTGGCATCTATACCGGCAACTACTTTCTTTACCTGTTTTTTATGGTCACCGAAAAGAATTCTGGTATCAGAATACGGATTGTCAAATGACTCTTTGTCAAAGTATTTTTTCTTCTTTTCAGAAAGCTCTTTATAATCTTTTTTTGTACGTTCAAGGACTTTTTTTACTTGAGAAATGCCGCGAGGATCAGCATCCATTCCCATTTTAATTGCCAATTTGTAAATTTCCTCAATAGTCATATCAAAGAATGATATAATAATCAGGCTGTTTTTACAAGCTAAACGAGGCTGAAGTGGCGGAAAGAACGTTCTTGCATAGCAAGAAGTGGTAGACGCGTTAGTTTACCTTAAGATATTTTTTTGGCTGGGTGCTGGAACTGGTAGACAGTTACGTCTCAAAAACGTATGGGATTTACTCCCGTGAGGGTTCGACTCCCTCCCCAGCCACTGATCGCAAGACTCCCACCTTGCCCACTCCATGAGAGTTCCCGCCTCGCTCAATAATTGGGTGGGCGAGGCTCGCTCAAAAAATTTGAGCGGCGACACCCACCTTCGACCCAACATTTGACAGCACGAGTATAATAGTACCCATAGTATGTCTACGCCAGAAACAGTACCAGCAAGAACATTAGTGTTTTCTCCAGAAGGTCAAAGGATACTCGACCTCGCTAACGAGGAAGCAAAGAAACTGAACCACAATTATGTCGGGACAGAACACATACTTTTAGGTTTAGCCCAACTCGAGGATAACGAAGTTGCACTGCTCTTACATAATATGGGTGCTGACGCGAGTAAAATTCGTTCCGCCATCGAGTTTATAGTTGGCAAGGGTGATGAAACCCAAACTACTGAACCTCAACAAACCCCAAGAGCTAAAAAGGTACTTGAATTTGCACACGCGGAAGCAAACAAAGACGGTACAGACACTATTTCACCTGTTCACTTATTGAGTGGTCTTATTGGAGAAGGAGAAGGGATTGGTGCTAGCGTTTTGGAAAGTATGGGCGTATCGTATTACGAACTTTATACTGGATTACTAAATTTAAGATTCCCGGAAATACAAAAAACTTTTCCTGCAGTAAGAGAACTGATAGCAGTCTTCCATGATAGTAGCGTTGATGATAGAACGAAAAACCAATTAGCTGTCCTCATCTCAAGTGCTATTCACATTATAAAAGGTAACGAGACTGGAAGTTTATAACCAGCTTTATTCCGAACCCAAAAAGTTCTCCCTTTCGATTACATTCAAGGTCATGACCTTCGATTTTACTCAGGTCGTTCAGACTCTGAGAGTCTTCAGACTCGATGAGATCTATAACTCGTCGGCACAAATTTTGAAAGTTAAATGTAAAACAGTTTAGACTTCTGCAGAAACTGGTGGTACTTCAGCTTTTTGCGTTCCTCTGCGCTTTTCAACTCCGTAAAACTTAACTCTTTCTTTTTTAAAGGTCAAATCGATTTCTCCGGTCGGCCCGTTTCTGTGTTTTTGAATATCCAATTTCACTTCTTCAAAGTTTTCCGGATCTGCTCGCCATAAAAACATCACAACATCAGCATCCTGCTCAATTGCACCCGATTCGCGAAGATCAGCCAATTGCGGCTTCCTGGTTCCTCTTTGCTCGACGGCTCTAGAAAGCTGCGAAACGGCGATCACCGGAATTTTTAGCTCGCGTGCTAAATTCTTCAGACTTTGGGAAATTTCGGAAACTTCCTGAACCCGATTTTCCAAATTCCTTCCGTGAATTAGCTGTAAGTAGTCAACAATCAACAATTTTAAGCCGCTTTCAACCTGAAGGCGTCTTGATTTGGTCCTTATTTCCATTAAATTTGAAGCCGGAGTATCGTCTATAAACAGAGGGGCATCGGCCAATACTCCCATTGCTTCCTGCAACCTATCAAAGTCGTTGTCATCCAGATTACCGGTTTTCAACTTCCATGCGTCAACTTCAGCTTGAGCAACTAAAAGCCTGTCAACCAGCTCTTCTTTACTCATCTCCAGTGAGAAAATACCGACCGGCAAACCCTCAGAAACAGCTACATGCGCAGCGATGTTCAAAGCCAAACTTGTTTTCCCCTGTCCGGGCCGAGATGCCAGAATTAATAGATTGGAATCCTGCATTCCGGCAAGCTTTCCGTCCAAGTCCCAAAAACCAGTCGAAACTCCACGCAATCCTCCCTTTTTCTTGTGAAGTTCATCTAGTCTATCAAAACTTTCAGCCAAAGCATCTTTTAAGGGCAAAAAGTTCTGCCGCAGTTGTTCCTGCGATAGAGCAAAAACAGATTGCTCCGCTTCGTCAAGCAATTCGCGAACATCATGAGTCTCATCGTAAGCAGATTGTGAAAGCTTGGCACTGGCTGCGATTAACTGTCTTTTAACCCAATGGTCACGGATTATTTGCGCATACTGGGTAACATGAGCAGCAGTCGGCACCCCCGAAGCAATCTCGGAAATATAGGCAGCCCCTCCCACTTTATCAAGCTTGTTGTTCTTCTTAAGCTGCGCGGTCAGTGTTACCAAATCTATTGGTTCTCTTTTCTCAAAAAGCTGAAGCATCGCTTTAATTATGTCGCTGTGTGATTCTTTGTAAAAATGTTCCGGTTTTAAACTCTGCGCAACCGCTACAATTGCATCACTGTCCAGAAGAATTGCTCCAATTATTGACCTTTCGGCATCTAAATCCTGAGGCGTAATTTTACCGCTAGTGTTCACCTTTGCCATATTTTCATTGCATTTCTAAAACAACAACTTCAAGCTCTTCAGGTAATTTTTCGCGAGAAAGAGAAAGTTTGCTAACTGGCTCTGGCTCTTTACCAAGAGCTTTCAAAAAATTATCAACAGCATCCAGATTAAATTTTAGACCGGTAGTTTTATAGTGCATCGGAATCACAATTTTAGGCTCGAGCGCCGAAATTATGTCAGGTGCTTCTTTAGAAGTTATGGTGTAAACGCCGCCAACCGGAATCATCAAAACGTCACAAGGTGAAAGTTCTTCAATTTGATCCTGCGTTAGATTTTTTTGTCCCAAATCGCCCAGATGGACAATATTAATTTCGTCAATAGTTACAAAATAAATCGTATTTTTACCTCGCTCAGACCCTTTGTTGTCATCATGGAAACCTTGAATCCCAACAACGTTTACTCCCGTCTTTTCATATTCACCCGGCCCACTAACAACAAAAGCAGTTTCCCCTTCTTCAGCGCCTTTGACTGCCGAAACATTATTGTGGTCACCATGATCATGGGTTACACAAACAATATTGGCATCCAGCTTTAGGGGTTTAAGGCCTGTGAAGTTTGAATCGTAAGGGTCAAAAACAACACTGGCATTTTTGCCTTTTACCTTAAAACAAGATTGTCCGTACCACCAAATATCAACCATAGGAGTTTTATGATGATAGCACATTTACTAAAAAGCCTGCCATTCCACCGACCCAATTGCCCAATGACCCAATCGTGTGCTAATCTAAACATTCGAAGGTGAAAGAGAACAAATCCGCGATAAAACCTGTCCTCATCGCTTTAGTATTTTTTATTCTGATTGCAACAGTTGTATATTGGCTGTGGCAACGCCAACCTAAACCAAATGAACCGCAAGTGAAAACCCCGGCACCGCAAGCTATCCAAAAGAAACTGGAAGAAACACAACTTGAAATAACTCCAGCTAGTGGCCACGTCTTGGCAGAAAACAATGTAACTTTTGAGGGAAAAACGTTTGGCACTAGTTACATTATAATTTCAGCGAGTAATACTCTTGGCATAACTCAGGCAAACGAAAATGGAGAATTTAAAATTGAGGCTGAACTTGCTCAAGGCTTAAATCTTATAGATGTAATTGCCATTGATCCGAATTTGGCAGAACTTAAAACTCTGCCGCTAACACTTTATATAGATCCAGATTCCAAGGTGAGCACTGTGCTGACCGGTCCTGTCAAGAGCATTTTTGATAATCTCATTACAATTACGACCGCTCAAGGTGAACAAACCATACGCCAGAAATCTTCAACCAAATTAATATTACCCGAAACAGAAAGCGACAAAGAAGATGATGACATTCGAGTCGGCGACTTTATTATTGCGCTTGGCGAAATCGAAAATGAAAAGGATTTTGACACCAGCTCAATTGAAGTAATCAGAGAAGAAAAACCTCAAAATAATGAAAAATATCTAGCCGGAGCACTTTTGACTAAAGTTAACAAAAATATCTTTTCTGTTAGAAATCAAAAAGATTCCCAAATTGTAGAATTCAATCTAAGCAAAGATTCTAAAATCTCAAAAAATGGCGAAGATGCGCAAATTGAAGATATTGCAAAAGATAAAAAAGCAATAATTGTTTTCTACACTAAAGACAATGAAAATACAGCTGACCTAATCTATTTAATACCCTGATTATCTTTAATCGTCCGTTTCTTTTGGAATTATTTTTATGATCGATCTCCATCTTGGATCATTTCTAAGTTTCTTCTTAAAATTATCTGCTACTATCTCTACTGGGGTAATTTTACGAATTAACCGACCAACACCAAACGGTAAGCTAACAAAAGCTGCGCCTAAACTTATCACTAATCTTGTTTCAAGATCTATAACTCCATCACTCAATTCAGGAAAACCACTAAGTTGCAACCCTGCAAAAATAGCACTAGGCGGACCATACATTGCCAAAGATTTTACACCAATTGACCCTAACAAAAAGCATAGTCTATTGTCTGAATAATCCAATACATGCTTAGCCTCATGTGCAAAAGTGGCATTTAATTCTCTCTGGGCAGCGTTCAATAAGAGCTTTTTAGCAGTAGCTATACCTCTTTCAGTTGGAGCTTTTAATAAATAATCTGTAAGCTTTTTCGTATACAAAACATTGCTGAATAGATCTTCTTCTATTTCTATTTCATCGTTCAAAATTTCATTGACTCTTTCAAGACCAATTATAAATCCTGACCAAAATGGCTCCGTATAAACTGTCATTTCTCTCATAAAAAACTGTCCTCTATGCCCCCAACTAAGCCCCCTACTAAAACGAATCTTTGATTTTTTAATTTCTTCATCAGCCATTCCAATATGTTTCAAAAAACTGGCACATTCTTCTCTATCTGCTTCAATTGTGTAAGGAGCATCCTCCAATGACTGATCAAATATAATCTCGGGCATAAATTGCTGCTCGAATCCTGCAACCCCCTCAGGATTACACTCCATACTCATTGCACTATTTCGCTCAAGTGACATAGTCAAGAATTTTAACATTCAAAGCTAAATTAGGCAAAACAATGTGCTTTTGGTAACATTTAAATATGCAAAAGGCACCTCCAAGCCCAAAGGGATTTCGCGATATTACGCCAACTCTAGCCGCTAAACGCCGCAACGTCATTGGCCAAATCGTGGCAGTTTTGGAAAAACACGACTTTGTCCCAATCGAAACTCCGACAATCGAATTTGCCGAGACTTTAACAAACAAATATGGAGACGAGGAAAGATTAATCTATAAGTTTGTTGATCGCGGCAACCGCAAGCTGGCTCTGCGCTATGATTTTACGGTGCCACTGGCTCGCTATGTGGCAACCAACAATCCTGTTCTTCCTTTCCGCCGCTATCAGGTAGGCCAGGTCTTTCGCGGCGAAAACCCCCAAAAAGGCAGATATAGGGAATTTACCCAATTCGACTTTGATACCGTCGGTTCAAAAGACTTAACAGAAGATGCCAAAATCATCGCAGCAAGTCTGGAAGCAGCTAACGCTGTCGGTGCTTACTCTTCAGTAATGTTCATAAATGACCGAAAAAACTTTAAGAATATTTCAGCTAGCGCAGTAAGAATAATCGACAAACTTCACAAAATCGGCGAAGAAGGCACTATAAAAGAACTTATTTCCAAAGGCTTGTCAACTAAAGATGCACAGCAGTTAATACAGAATGTTAAAAATTCAAAACCAACGAAAGATTTGCAAGAATTATTCGAAATTCTAAAAAACAAATACAAACTGCAAGAAACTAAAGATTTTCTATTTGATCCGACTTTAGCCCGCGGTCTTGATTATTACACCGGGCCTATTTTCGAACTGAAACCGACCACTGACCCTAAAGACTTGTCGCTGGGATCCGGCGGCAGATACGATAATTTAATAGGAAGCATTGTTCACCCCGCCAAAGGCGGGGCAAAAGCGGACATACCGGCAACCGGGTTTTCGTTTGGTCTTGACCGGCTTGTAGAAATTCTTACCTGATTTTGATAAAATACCCTCTAGTAATCAATAACAAAAATTGTGAAACCAAATATACATCCGAAAGTGTACAGTGATGCCAAAGTCACTTGCGTCTGTGGTAACACATTCACTACCAGCGCAACGCTGCAGGAAATTCATATCGAAGTCTGCAACAAATGCCACCCGTTTTTTACCGGGGAAATGAAATTCGTCGATACCTTGGGCCGCGTCGAAAAATTCCAGGCAAAGCAGCAAAAAGCCAAAGAAATTAAAGCCAAGAAAGTTGATACCATTAAAGAAAACAAACAAAGGCGAAGACCGGATTCCCTCAAAGATATGTTCGAACTTGTCAAAAAACAAGCATCTTCTTAGCTATTTTCAAAACAATTCAACGATTAAACAATTTATTTTATGAACGACTATTTAAAACAACAAATTGCAGAGATAGAAAATAAGATCAAAGATGCACAAAGTTTAGCTGCTTCTGATCCTTCCATGGCCGAACTTGCCCACGAAGAAATTAAAAAACTTGAGAAAGAGAAATCTAGATTAGAAAAAGCGTTCAGCGTTCAGCGTTCAGCATTCAGCAACGGCGTCAACAGCGTCATTCTAGAAATTAGAGCGGCGGCTGGCGGAGACGAAGCTGGACTTTTTGCTGGTGATTTAGCTCGAATGTATACCAGATACGCAACAAGCCAAAACTGGAAAGTCGAAGAACTAGACAAAAATGAAGGCGGCATTGGCAACCTTAAAGAAATAATTTACAAAATTTCCGGTAAAAACGTCTGGCAAAAACTGCAATTCGAGTCTGGCGTCCACCGCGTCCAGCGCGTACCAAAAACCGAATCTGCAGGCCGAATCCACACATCAACCGCAACAGTTGCCGTTTTGCCGGAAGTAGAAAATACCCAAGTTGTGATCAGTCCTGCTGACATTGAATTCGAAGCTTTCCGCGCAGGCGGTCATGGCGGCCAAAACGTCAATAAAGTTTCGACCGCGGTGCGCATAAAACATAAGCCAACAGGCATTGTTATCAAGGCCCAAACCGAAAGAAGTCAAGCCCAAAATCGCGAAATCGCCATGCAGATTTTGCGTGCCAGACTGCACGCCATGGAAGAATCCACTAAACGATCAACAATCGCTGGTGAACGATCAACTCAAATCGGTACAGGCGACCGCAGCGAAAAAATCCGCACTTATAACTGGCCACAGGACAGAGTTACGGATCATAGAATTAAAAAGTCCTGGGGAAATTTAGAAGAAATAATGGCAGGAAAACTTGATAAAATTATCGACTCGCTTGCTTCTTCAATTCATCAAATATTGAATCCCACGTTATAATTACACCGACGCTGAAGTGAATCTAGCGTATTGAAATGTGGGCCTTTAAACCTTCTCATGAAAGTTCAGTAAACTTCTTAAAATAGCTAAATATAATGGCCTAGAATTTATTAGAAATAAACCGAAGAGCTAGAAAAACAATAACAAAGGAAGCAAGAAAACTAAAAATGAATAGTGGGTAAATGGTAGAATCTGGATACGTTGAACAAGCATCTTGGCATTTATAAACGAAAACAACACCAGTAGTAAACCAGGCCGCAGCTAGAGAAACTAATACATGAAGAACCATGAATATCTTCTTAGACATTGACAATTTATTATACACTACAAAATAATAGCTGCTGCCTACTTCACTAATTCGAATCGATGAAGTAAAATAAGCTGATAGAAATTTATGACTCAAGTATCTAAACGACAACTTGGCAAAGATTTAGAACATGAAATTCTTTTTCAGTGAATTATTTACCACAACCGAAAGAGTCAATTTTGCCAAAAGACTTTCAATAGCTATTCTGCTTTCTAAAAATTACGACTGGAAAGCGATTAAAAATATGCTTAAAGTTTCAGATGGAACCATTGCTAAAATGTCAACGAAGATAAATTCAGAGGGATTCAAGATATTCTTTAATAAGCTCGAAAGAGACAGAAAATGGAATGAATTCTGGAAAGAGTTAGCAAAAACATATATTACAATTACTCATGGGGACAAAGTTGCTAGACTCGGTGATGAAGGTATCGAAAAAATCTATTTTAAAAAGAAAAATAAGCTACTTCACTAATTCGAATCGATGAAGCGAATTTAGATGTTGGAATTTGTTGAAAAATTTTCCTACCTAGGATTATTTATCATCCTATTCATAGAAGAAGGCGGCATTCCCCTACCCATTCCCGGAGATGTTTTTATTGCTACTGTCAGTGCTCTACCCAACTCGAATTACTTTTTGATCGTTTTAACTGTAACTTTGGCAACACTTGCCGGCTCAACAATTTTATTTACGTTAGCTACTAAATTTGGCCACAAACTTTTGGTTAAATTCGGCAAATACATCAAAATAACTCCCCAAAAAATTAAAAAAGTAGAAAAGTGGTTTGAAAAATACGGCGGAGCGGCAATTGTTATCGGCAGACTTATCCCCGGTCTTCGCATTGTCACCCCGTTTGCAGCCGGTCTTTTTGGCGTTTCTTATAAAGCCTTCTGGCTCTACACAACAATCGCCGCATTTATCTGGGCAAATATATACTTTGTAATTGGAAAATTTTTCGGAGAAATCTTCTTCTCTCTAATTACTAATCTCTGAACACTAAACCCTGTACCCTGATCCCTAAACCCTATCTATTGATTCGGTGCCTCTCCCAAAGTCACGTCAACATCAAACGTGCTACCATTGCGAAACACTTTCATAGAAACCCTGTCGCCAACATTTTTGCCTCTAATAATTTTCTGCATGGCATTTTCCTCGGTTAACTTTTGCCCGTCAAAATCAACAACAATATCCCCAATCTTAATTCCAGCCTTGTCTGCTGACGAACCGTCAACTACTTCTCTAATCAACTCTCCTTGCGGCACATCGTTAAGAAGTGCCACATTTTGAGAAATATACGAATATCTCACTCCCAAAAACGGTCTGGAAATTTTGCCGCCGCTTTTGGCAAACTCGTCAATCAGCTGCTTGGCAATATTAATTTTAATTGCAAAACCAATATTTTCGGCAGAAGCAACAGCCGTATTGATACCAATCACCTGCCCGCCAATGTTTACCAATGGTCCACCGGAATTACCCGGATTAATTGCAGCATCTGTTTGCACCAAATCATCAAGCCTTTCGGCAATTCCTGTCGAAGGATCAAAAGGGGTTACCCCGCGGCCTAAACCAGAAACAACTCCAACAGTTACCGTATTCTGGAATCGGCCTAGTGCATTGCCGATGGCGATCACTCTCTGCCCAACCTTCAAACTGTCAGAATCACCAAGCTCCACCGGCTTTAAGTCACTAGCATCAACTCTCAAAATTGCCAAATCGTTAAAAGGATCTCTGTTAATTTCCTTAACTTCCAGTTCGCGAACCTGACCATTGTCACTGATAATTGCCGTATATTTTTCACTGTCAGAAGAAACAACGTGCTTATTGGTAATAATTAAACCACTGCTGCTGACTACAAAGCCTGTTCCAATACCCGATTGGGTAGAATCACCCTCTTGGGGAATTCCAAAAAAGTTAATGCTTGGGCTATTCTCAACCGCTATTGAAACTACCGACGGTGACACTGCTTCTACAACATTGATAACTGTCGATTCCTCTTCAACTACCCTTTGCTTTTCTAAAACTTTACCGTTTTCAAGAGCCGGCGAGGGCACTTTACCGAAAAACCTCAAGGCGCCGTAAATACTCAAAATCCACAGTGCAACTACAATTAAAATAATCGCCAAAATTGAAGATTTGAAGTTTTTAAACATTATATTTCCTCAAGCGCTCTGTCAAGTTGGGGATCCCGCTTCGCCTCTCTGTCTTCTGCATTTAATTCGACAACAATATCCGGAGTAATTCCCGCGTCCTGAATTGAATTACCGTTAGGTGTCAGCCATTGAGCAATTGTAACGTGAAGGCTAGAACCGCCCGGCAAATCGACTACGTCCTGAACTGTCCCTTTGCCAAACGTTTGCTCGCCTATTATTTGACCTCTTCGCTTGTCCTGAATTGCGCCGGCGAAAATTTCGGCGGCGGATGCTGACCCGCCGTTAACTATTACTACAAGTGGCATCTTCAAAAGTCTACCTTGGCTTTCTGCAGATGACTCTGCCTCTCGACCATTAGCGTCTCTTTGTTTAACAACTGTACCGGATACAAATTCGCCCCCTAAATGAATAGCACTGGAAAGTAACCCTCCCGGATTATTTCTCATATCAACAATCACTCCGTCGACGTCTCGTGCCTCAACTTCACTAACTACAATATCCCATTCACTGTCTGTTTTTTCGCCAAATCTGGAAACCTTGATAATCGCAATTTCTTTTGAGCCAGCGTTTCTAAATTCAACTTCAACTGATTTGACATCGATATTGGCTCTTTCAACCTCTTTTTCAATAGGCTCGGCTTCTCCTTCCCGAATCAAAGTTAGTTTTACTTTAGTTCCAGATGGACCCCGAATTAGCTCTACTGCCTCAGGCAGTGTCAGATCAAAAGTATCCCGCTTATCAATTTTGGCAATGATGTCTTTGGCAAATATACCCTCCCTTTCTGCTGGAGTTCCGCTTAAAGGCGCAATAACCGCAAGCCTTTTGTCCTCATTAAATCCGATTTGAATACCTACTCCCTCGTATGCCCCTGCCAATTCACTTTTAATCAGCTCGTTTTGCTTGGGGTTAACAAACGCCGTATAAGGATCCCCCAAAGAACGCACCATTCCGGAAATTGCCCCGTAAACCATTTCTTGAGCACTGACGGCATCCTTATCTATATACTTTTCAGGTAGAATCTTAAATACTTCCCAGAAAAGTGAAAAATCTACGTTCTGAACTTCAGGTGAAGTCTGGTTGGAAACATTGACAATGGGAACTTTTCCGCGCCTGTCAATCTCAATTTTCTTCTGGCCGACGACAAAACCAATTGCAAAAAAGACAAAAGCAACTAACAAAAACTGCACCAGGAAACCAACGAGCGACCCTTTTTTCTCAATTTGTTCACTATTCGTTTCTTGGGATTCCGGTGCCCCGCCTTGCGGGGGTGATTCAGTTTCGCTTTTCTGAGGATTTATTTCACTCTGGGCAATTTTTTTTTCTGAAGGCATTTGTCAACAATTAATTTTGGGCAAAGGGCAGCAAAGCTACATATCTTGCTCTTTTAATACTTCTGGTCATTTGTCTCTGATGCATTGAGCAAATTCCGGTTCGCCCTCTGGCTAAAATTTTTCCGCGCTCGGAAATGTGCTTTTTCAAAACAGCAATATCTTTATAATCAACAACTATATCCTGCTTACAAAGAGGGCATCTTCTGGCTCTCGGTACTCTTTTGATAAATTTTGGCACGAATTAAAAAGGGAGATCGTCAAGATCGATGTCTTCCTTGCCCTCCTCCTTTTGGTTAGGAACGTCTGGACTTGTGGTCTTTTTTACTTCTTTTTTGCTTGAATCTTTATCTTTTAATTTTGCGCTGCTGCTTTTTTTCTCCTCTTTGGCATCGTTCTGGATATTTTCCTCCGCTTCAGCACTTTCTTCAGTCGGGCTGGTTTGAGAAACAGATGCACTTTCTGCTACTGGTGTTCCACCTGCTTGATAACCGCCACCCTCCTCATAACTTTTTCTGGAATCAAGTATCCTCATGTCATCAATTACCACTTCGGTTGTTTGTCTCGGCTGCCCGTCCGGTGTCTCCCAAGATCTTGTCTGCAGTCTGCCCTCAACATAAACTTTGCGCCCTTTTGCAAGAAGTTGCGAGCAAAGTTCTGCCAGCTTATTCCAAGAAACAATTTTGATAAATTCCGTTTCTTCCTTTTTCTCTCCGTCTGAAGCTGTATAGTAACGATTGGTGGCTATTCCAAAAGTACAAACCGCCGCACCGCTAGGCGTATACCTCATTTCCGGATCACGAGTTAAGTTCCCTATTAACATTACTTTATTAAGCGAGGCGCGTGATGCCATAATTATTTCCTTTCTAGCCACAGATTAATATCCGAATTAATTTATTTAATTGGCTGATATTTAAGGATGCTCTAGACGCCATCGGTGGTTATTTACTCTTCTCTTTCGTACTTTTCGTACTTTTAACTTTAGTAGATTTTACACTTGCCCTGCTTCTAACTGCAACTGTTACTTTTGGCTTGTCTTTGGGTTCTTCTTTAACTTCCTCAACAACTTTTCTAATTTTACGACGAGGTTTTTTCTCAACTTTTTTAAGAAGCAGGAATCGCAGTAAATCTTCCTGCTCCAGCCTCAACTTATCAGTCAAAGGCTTAACAAAACTTCCTTCTGCCTCAAAACTCAAAACATAATAATTCGCATCAGCCTGTTTTTTAATTTTGTAAGCCAAAGTTTTTTTCCCTAGCCTCTCAACTTTTAAATTGCTGCTGCTTTCCTTTAAAACTTTCTCCACGCGCACCAAAAGCGAATCACCCTTTTCTGTATTTGTAACCAACATCAATTCATAATTCATAAATTACCTATTTAACTGTATAAATTTATGAAATATATCAGAGGAGCCCCACACTGCGGGAAACTGCTGATATAATGCATATTGAAAAGAAATCATATCAAACATTAAATTTAAATTCCACTACGCAATCCTCGGGCATTACTTCACTTCTGCCGATTGTTTTAACATAACCCTTTTCTCGCGCGCCGCGCCACCCGCCTGCTTCAATAAATCTATCGAAAGGCACAACGTCGGCCGCAATAAAACCTTTTTCGAAATCGCCGTGGATCACCCCCGCGGCGCGGGGTGCCAAACTTCCTTTGCCGACAGTCCATGCCCTCACTTCTTTTTCACCGGCAGTATAAAAACTCATCAGTCCAAGCACGTCATAAGCAATTCTTATCAATCTATTGAGTCCCGGCCCATCAACACCGACCTCTCTCAAATATTCCTTTTGCTCATCTTGCGATAATCCCGCCAGCTCCTCCTCCATCTTTGCACTTATCCTCAACGCACCCTCTGTCTCGTCCTTATTTAAATCCGCCTCATCGCAATTTAAAACCACGATTGCTTTCTTGGCAGAAAGAAGCTGCAAATCGCCTATTTTGTCAATCTCCTCATCGGTCATCTCATCTCTCAACCATTTCCCTTCGCTAATCAAACTTTTCACCTTTTCTAAAATATTCCTGTTTCTTGTTTCCTGTTTCTTGTTTCCTGTTTCGAGTACCTTTTCCACAGTTTCCAAATCTTTTAATAATAACTCGTCCTTTAAAACCTCCAGATCTGCTTTGGGATCAACAGATCTCTCCGAGCCTGAAGGTTCTTCAGGGCCTGAGCGGATTACATTCTCATTTATAAATCCGCGAAGAACAAAAACAATAGCATCGACCTCACGAATGTGGGACAAAAACTGATTTCCCAGACCCTCACCTTTATGCGCTCCCTTCACAAGTCCGGCTATATCCACGAATTTCACACCCGCCGGAACAATCGGTGGTTTTCCATCCACCCATGCTCTTTTGTCATTCTGAGTCGCAGATGAAGAATCTCTTGCAATAATTTCTGCCAATTTCTCAAGACTCTTATCCGGAACCTCCACTACTCCAACATTCGGCTCAATCGTTGTGAAAGGATAATTGGCACTTATGGCAACTTGCTTTTTGAGAAGGGCGTTAAACAGCGTGCTTTTACCGACATTGGCTAATCCAACTATCCCGATAGATGGATTCGAACTGAACATTTTGTGCCTCCTTTTATCATAAAATGTTAAAGATTTTTCAAAAACTCTCCCTGGGTCAATATATTTAACCCTCTAATTTTCACAGGTAACAAATGCTTTTTATCTAAAGTAATAACAATATCCGCTCCGCAGTTAATAGCAGCAACAACTATGTGTGCATCCTTTCCAGCAACATCGCTAAAGTACTTTTCAACATCTTCTGAAGCTGGTGCAGGCAGTACCTGAAGTGATGAGCCGGAAATAAATTTAATAACCTCGCCCTCGAAAACTTTAATTTTGCCCGAATTCCGCAAAACTTCCTCCAAAACTGCTCCGCTCGTAATACCAACTACAATGCCTTTTTTAATTAATTTCAGAATCTCGCTCGACCCACCAGTTACAGAACCCAATGCAGCCAAAATGACTGAGGCATCTATGAACACTTTCATCGAAGATTTTATTTAAGGAGTTTCTTTACTTTTTTTCTAATTGCGGGGCTAATACGATCTTCTTTCATAAAAACCTTGATCTCTTCTTTCGAATAATTGTGGATTGGGTAGGAGATAATACTTACAGGCTCAAGTACTAATTTTCCCCCTTCTTTTTTTATTCTCGCAAGACTATTTTCCTCAAGACCAACATCCTCTCTCAACTTCTTAGGAATAGTTACAAGGCCTTTGGGCAAAATTTTAACAAGATTTCCGTAAGTTTGCATTTCTATTTTTCCACCTTTCTAACTACTATTGTATATAAATTTGAATCCCTGTCAAGACTTAAAACCCGCGTATAGCAACGGGCAGTAGCTATATTTTACAATAAGCCTTGCTTTTCTTTGAATAAGCAAAGCTTTTCTACGAATAAATTGTTTAAAGGTGATTTAACTAAAAGATGCTCTAAACGCTGAGTTTCGTTTATTGCGATGCCTTTTCCCTGCCTATGATTATAAGAATGTTAGCCCCCTGAGTGTCGGCTGATTCTTCTACTCCGGCAATGGAATAACTCTTTTTAAGAAATTCGTTGAGTTTGTTTATAACATCTTGTGGAACTTCTTTGTTTGCACGAACAACAGTTTTCTCATAATCATTTTTATCAGCATTCCCGATTGATTCAACACTAAAACCCTCTTGTTCCAGTTGATCTTTTAATTTGGCAGCTTCTCCAGCAATTCCACTCCCAGTTAAAACTCAAACTATTATATAATCAAAAAGTGATAATTACCAAAAAAGAACCTTTTACCAGCAAAGAAATCAAAAAACTTTCCGAAGAGTTTGAAACTTACATAAAAATAGTAATTGATATAGATAAAAAAATCTGCTCCGCCGGCGCAAACCGCCACTTCGAAAACGAAGTCCTATTACTAAAAGATGGGTCAACACAATCCAATCTTTGGGGCGGCGGCATAGACCTCAAAACTCTTACCATTGATAATAATTCGATGATAAATATAAGACCAAACGATAATAATCTTTCAAACGAAGTACAAAATCCTGAAGTCAGAATAAAGTTTGAAGATTTAATGAAATATTTTTTTAGAGAACTACTTTAAATGGATAAAGTCACCCTCCTCTCACTCTCAATGGACTTAAAAAGAATAGTCCAGTCTATACAGAGAGGGTCAATTGACAACGCAGATCGGTTTTCCTTAGAAGCAAAAAGATGGTTAAAAGAATCAAAAACTACAAACGACGACTATCTTAAAAAGTTGCTTGCCAAAATTGAAGAAACTTTAGAACTCAAAAACGATCTTAAAAAAGCCGAAGACTGCCTGATGTACTCCGTTTTAATCCAAAACCGCGCACTTCATAAGAAAAATTAAAAAATCCAAATTCGCTGTTGCAACTAGAACCAACTGTAGATTAATTCAAAATCAAGAAGCCAGCGAAAACAAAAGGACTATGGCGGCGATAATTATTAAAAACAAAAGAGCAAGCGTGTAGGCAAGAATGCTCGGTGTCTCGCCCATTTTATTTTTTCTTGGTTTTTTAAAAGAATCATGCTTAGGCATTAAAAGTTCAAACTTTTATCTTCCTGATATCCTCTCTCATTTCTTTTTTAATAGATTGGGCAGCAATCGTTATTTTGTCTTCAATTTTTTCGACCTTATCATTTAAATGCTCCCAGATTTTTTCGTCCCTTCCTTCAGCCATAAGCTCTAAAAATCTTTTCTTATCGGCATCATTTAGCTCGTTCAAAATTGCATCCATTACTGTCTGGTGCACATGAACATGGGCAAGCTCCAAAAGTTCGTCCTTTTCACTTTTTGAAAGCGTCAATAAATCCAAATCACTCTCCAGAGAATCAAGGTCTACCAAATGGCTATAAAAATGTTTTTGTAATTTTTTCATCTGGCAACAACTGGTCCCAGCGGGATTTTATTGTCAATATCATCCACAAAAAAATAAAGTACGCCGCCTTTTCTTAATCCTTCGCCAAAACCCAAATAATACATTACCTCCGGTGATCCACCCAAGTGCTTACCGGTCCACTGAGCCGGGCCGGCATCGGCAATATCGCCAACCACTGCCTGTCCGGTTTTTACATTCACAACTAGCATTTTACGGTATTTAAAAAAGTCACGGTATTCACTAATTCTTTGGTTGTAGTTTGGCGCCGCAAAAGTTTGGACTGCGATATACCATCTTTCGCGCTCTAAATCTTCTACTGTAAACTCCGCTTTTGATTTTGCAAAATAACCCCATGCTCCACGTCCAGGCGCCATACCACTGGAATAAAACATTTTCTTATCTTTGACTTGCGCTTCCAAATGCGATGCCATAGTATCGCCCGGGAATCTGACCAAATGCTGCTCGGCTCCAATTACTCCATAACTTCTGTTTAATTTCTTGCCATCAATTTCCGCACTGATTTGAACCTTAAAATATTTGGAGAGGATTTCACTAGCCTTTGCCTCTTCTTCACTATTTAACTCCCGAACATTTTCCCCTGCAACAGTCTTCAACTCGCCAACCAGTTCATTGGTTCTGTCAACTTCAATTTCCTGCGCCGGATCTTTGGGTTTGTCAGCAATGGTGCTTATTATTGCCGGTGAAGACGGCAGTACCGAAGAAAGCATTAAGGCGCCGATTGCACCATGGGCAAGTTTATCTTTGGCCGGGAATTTATCTACAACCGCTTCGAAAGTTTCTTTATGTTTTCTGTGAAGTTCTCGACGTACACGTCTATGCCTTTTAAGCCACGCTGCTTTGAGAAGATGATAATGGGATTTTTCTTTAACCCTTTTTTTCTTTTTGTTCACCACTAAATTAAATTAGAGCCGTAACTGGTAAATTACCTAACTTTATCTCCTTTTTTCCATATTAAACGGATGAGAGAGATTAAAAGAATGATTACTAAAACCCAAGTAATAAAGCACAAAACCCCACCAATCCACATAAGACCCGATCCGCTACCTCCCCATTGCATCATCGGACCCGCATTGCCATAAGGGTTAAACGCAGCGCCCGGATTTGCTTGAGGATAACCAAACTGTGCTGGATTCATTTATTGTCACCTCCTCCTAACTTGAAGCTCAACAATTCTACTACTCAAAATGTTTTCTGTAAAACTCCATCCCACCAGCAACCGCACTATTCCAACCATTCGGCAGCAAATTATGGTCGGCGCCAGGAAAAACAACATAGTCCATATCTTTATTAAGCTCTTTCATCGAAGCTACAAATTCATCCGACCAGCTTTGAGGCACAGACTCATCTAGCGTTCCCTGATAAATTTGAATCGGCGCATTAATGCGGCCAAAAAACTTCTCTATCGAATAATTATCAACATCATAATCCTTTTCAAACTTGGCAATTTCGCGCCTTAAAAATTTACCACGATCATCAAATTCATCAGTGTAATATAAAACCGAATAAGGAAAAGGCTTAGAAACCGGCGCCCACAAAACAGTCGGAATGTTTTCTCCTGTTATCTCAAGAGTTGAAATTGCAATTTGTCCGCCGTTGCTGTGCCCCCAAATACCCAACTTATCAATATCTGCCCTTCCCTCAATTCCTTCTTTATCAAATGTCTTATTGAGATTTTCAACCGACCTCAAAAGTATTATTGCCGCCGTATAGGTCTGAAACCTTTCCTCCATTACATCACTGCTTGAACTATCGCTTTGCCCATAACCCAAAAAATCAGGGGCTAAAGTAACGAATCCGTTTCTGGCAAAAACCTCCCCTGCTCTTTGAGTTCCAACTCCTGTTGTATAAACTTCGCGGTCAACATAACCACGAAACATGACAATCACTGGGAAAGAGCCTTGTCCAGCAGGAATATTTATCTGGCCACTAACTTTCTTTCCGCTATCTTCAAAGAAAAACAGACGAGATCTAAAACTAGCATTATCTTCAATCACATCTCCAAGTTCAATTTCACTCGGCTCAAATTTGGTTTTGGCAAGCGCATCAAACGTATATTTGTCAAGCGGCTTTTCTTTCGTTTGGGCTGTACTTAAAGGTAACTTGAAACTCTTTTCTTGCTGAAACTCCCAGCCAAAATAGCCGACAATTACCACAACAACTATAATTAAAACCACCAGCGCTAATCTCATTTGTGTCCATCAATTTTAACAAATGTAAAATTGTACGTTAGTAGTGTATGCTTTACAGGCTGTGAATAAAAAAGCCTTAATCGCGGCTTTAGTCATCATCCTTGCAGCAATCGCATTATATTTATTAAATTTTTTAAATATTACCTCATTAATTCTTCGACAAAAAAATATTCCAACCATTGAAAAAGGTCCGCTTACTCAAACGTCTGACCGAGATCTGAAAGATATTCCACTTTTATCAACTGTTGCTAAAAATTTGGAAGTCCCTTGGGCCATTGCCTTTTTGCCAGATGGCGGCATTTTAGTAACCGAGCGCCCCGGTAGAGTTCGCTTAATTGACAAAAATGGCAATTTACAAAACGAGCCAATTTCTCAAATTTCTGCTGTCGAACAGTTCGGTGAAGGAGGCCTGATGGGAATTGCGCTTCACCCTGAATTTGAGAAAAATAATTTTGTTTACCTATATTACACTTATGCCGGCGATCAGGATAATACGCTCAATAGGGTCTCAAGGTTTACGTTTGACAAAAAAAGCCTAAAAGACGAAACAATAATTGTAAATGCTATTCCGGGGAATCGTTTTCATAACGGCGGCAGGATAAAATTTGGCTCTGACGGTTTTCTTTATATTACGACCGGTGATTCTCAGGATCCGAGCTTAGCACAAGACACAAATTCCTTGGCTGGCAAAATTTTAAGGGTGACTGAAAACGGCAGTCCGGCTCCCGATAACCCCTTCGCAAATTTAATTTTCACCTACGGCCATCGCAACCCTCAAGGTATTGCTTGGGACAGCAAAGGCAGGCTTTGGGAAACCGAACATGGGAATACAGCAACGGATGAATTAAATTTAATTGAAATTGGCCAAAATTACGGCTGGCCAACTATTCGCGGCGACCAGACGCAGGAAGGCATGAAATCTCCGGTCATTCATAGCGGTGATCAGACTTGGGCACCGGCCGGCGCAGCTTTTCTTAATGGTTCAATATTTTTTGCGGGGCTGCGAGGTCAAGCCCTTTTTGAAGCCAAAATTGAAAACGGCAAAACAAATCTAGTCGAGCATCTCAAAGGTCAGCTTGGCCGGCTTCGCGAAGTTGTAGTCGGCCCCGATAACATGCTTTACATTACAACCAGTAACCGCGACGGCCGCGGCGTTCCCACAAGTGATGATGATAAAATAATCCGCTTAAACCCAACCAAACTATAAAAAACTCTTATGATCTTTCTGCTAAAATTCAACTATGGCACTAACCCCGTCAACCCAAACTCAAATTGGCTCACCGGCACCCAATTTTAATTTGCCGGCAACCGACGGCAAAAACTATTCGCTTGATTCGTTTGCCACCTCCAAAGGTTTGGTGGTTATTTTTACCTGCAACCACTGCCCGTATGCCAAAGCTGCCTGGCCATTGCTTACTAAACTCGCCGCTGAATTTAAAGATAAAGGCGTCGCCTTTGTTGGCATTAATCCTAACGACGAAAAACAATATCCTGAAGATAGTTTTGAAGTTATGAAGCAAAAATTCGCCAAGTGGCATATTAATTTCCCCTATCTTCGCGACGAAGAGCAAAACATCACTCGCCAATTTGGCGCAGTTTGTACTCCGGATATCTTTGTCTTCGACAAAGACCGCAAACTTTACTACCGCGGCAGAATAAATGACAACTGGCCGCCGGTTGAGAAAGTTGATGGAGAATATGAGCCCAAACAATCGGATCGAGAAGTGAAAGAAGAATTAAAAGGAGCCCTTAACTCTTTACTCGATGGCAACCCCCCGCCTTCTGTGCAAAACCCATCCATGGGCTGTTCGATCAAATGGAAAACATAAAAACTCTTGATAAATTAATATTATTTTGACATACTCTTTAATATGTCATTCAAAAAATTTAAACTGGACAAAAATTTTTACTTCACTGCAGCTTTTGTTGCAGCGCTTTTAATCTTCACCTACATAGTTTTTCATCTTTCCGTCGGATGGTTCACTATCGTCATGCCGATTTTTGCAGGCCTAATTTTCTTGGCAATTTTCTTAGTTCCCGACGAAGACGAAAAACCCAAGAGCAAAAAATAATTTCCAATGATTCTTGCCTATATTATTGTTTTTACACTCATTGGCAGTGTCGGTTCTCTAGTTAGCAGTTATTTCCTGCTATTAAAGCAAAAAATCACCGAATCCTTTTCCAATATGTTAATTAGTTTTGCAGCCGGTGCACTAATTTCCACGGCCTTTTTAGATCTTTTCCCCGAAGCCTTAGAAGTGGCAAATGGAGCCAACATTTTTATACCAGCACTTCTTGGTTTCTTAAGCTTCTTTATTGCAGAAAGATATATCCGGCTTTTTCACTATCACCATGGTCACGGAGAAAAACCCAGCACCCTCTTGGTATTAGTCGGAGACGGAATTCACAATTTTGTTGATGGTGTAACCATTGCCATCGCCTTTCTAACCAGTGTTCCGTTGGGAATAACTACATCAATCGCTGTTGCCACCCACGAGATTCCTCAAGAAATTGCCGATATGGGGGTTCTTCTTGCTAACGGACTTTCTAGAACCCGCGCAACTGTCTTTAACTTTTTGTCTGCAATGACTGCGCTTCTTGGTGCACTCATTGCATTCACATCTGCAACTCTTATTGAAAATTATCTGTATTTCTTTTTAGCAATTGCTGCCGGCCATTTCATTTACATTGCTGCCAGCGATTTAATCCCCGAAATTCAC